>Ga0116103_1000181_pt1 | contig 54634 bp, 65 predicted proteins | sample June2015DPH_4_10_2_FD_89714 | JGI IMG/M metagenome (GOLD analysis project Ga0116103, IMG submission 89714) | Peatland microbial communities from SPRUCE experiment site at the Marcell Experimental Forest, Minnesota, USA - June2015DPH_4_100 | ecosystem: Environmental > Terrestrial > Soil >...
ACTTGGCCCCTACTCGAAGCAAGTCAATACAACCGTCAAGGTTGTCCAGAAGGGCGAAGCACGGGAAACCGTTTCCCGACAAGACGGGACAACACATCGCGTGTTGGACGCACTTGTTGGAGACGATACCGGTGCAATCTACATGACCCTTTGGGACGACAACATTGACAAAGTGAATGAGGGCGACTCAGTGAACGTCAAGAACGGGTACGTAAGACCCTTCAAGGGTTCGATGCGCCTTAACATAGGCCGTTACGGTACCCTAGAGCCAGCAGAAACTCCCCTCGGCGACGTGAACACACAGAACAACCTTTCCGACAAGCTCGTTGAAGAAGAAAGACCTTACCGCTCCTTCGGCGGCGGAAGACGCTACGGCGGAGGCGGCGGAGGCTACGGGCGCGGCGGCGGAGGTTACGGCCGCGGTGGCGGTGGGGGTGGCGGCGGGTATGGTGGAGGCCGGGGTAGAGGCGGCTACGGCGGCAGAGGCCGCGGACGCGACCGGTACTAAAATTCGAAATTGCAGCAGACCGCTGCGGAAAAATCCCTTCAATCTTTTTTCTTTAATCTTTTAAACCCAAGTCATCTTGAAAGCATTAGGATAAGTTCTCGAAGAATTTCGCCCGACCGTGACGTCGTTCGGTCTATAGTTTCCTAAAGCGACGGAAGGATGTAATGTGTGACGAAGTAAAGTAACAGGAAGTATACGGCGAGTAACCCAATCGAAATCAGCAAGTTCCTCTTCCACTGCGTGCTCCAAGCTATACCGAGCGGTAACCCCAGTGAGAACCCTATGATGTGTGAGATGTAGGCAACATTACTTTGCTGTTGGTAGTAGACCACCAACCCATTGTAAAGGAAGTACAGTATGGCAACTAACCCTACGGGCATCAGCAAGAGCCACGACCATCTCAAAGGTTTCGTCAACATGACGACGGCGGTTAGCGTGAAGATTGCGGCAGAAGCACCGACAAAGCTCGTGCCAGGTGGAAAGAATGGTAAACTTAGCGGAAAACTAAGTATGCCCCCTAGGAAGAAAGCGGTGAGCATCTTTCTGTGAGAGTTTGTCACGCTTTCCAAAGTATTTCCGAAAACGTACAGGAAAATCATGTTTCCAAGTATGTGAAGTATGCTGGCGTGGACGAAGATGGCTGTGACAAGCGTCCAAACTCTTCCCTCTTGCAAATTATTAAGGTTGAAAGCAAGATAACGATCGACATCCGCGGGACTTAATGTCCAGGCGTAAAGAGTGACTAGAATACAAATTAGAATGAGAATGTTTGTGGCACGCATGGCTGGTAATCCTTCTGAAGCGATCCCACAGCGCTCAACTCAAAAAGCTAATCCAAGCCTATTCACCGAAGCGCTCCTTGTGATTCCAACTCTTAACGAAGAAGACGCTATCGAAGGATTACTCGCCGAAGCACGAGCATCTGGCTTTGAGAGAATAATGGTGGTCGATGGTAAGAGCACTGACCGGACTGAAGAGATTGCGGAAGAAGCTGGTGTCAGAGTTGTTGTACAAGATTTCGGGAAAGGCAAAGGGTGCGGCATCCGAACGGCTATGCGAGATTTCCTCCAAGAAGACGCAGACGTACTCTGCATCATAGATGGAGATGGGACGAACGACCCGTCGTGGCTTCCAAAGATGATGACGATCGTCGAGAGGGGTGAAGCTGATGTGGTTCTGGGTTCAAGAACCCGGGGGCCAAGAGAAGCACACTCGATGCCTTTGATAAGCTTCGCTTCCAACGTCACGGTCTCATTTTTGCTCGGCGCCAAGTTCCGGCGCCTGTTTACGGATGTCCAGACCGGGTACTGGGTATTCACGAGGAACTCGGTTCAGCGAATCTACCCCGAAATTCATTCGACGGGGTTCGAAATAGAGTTGGAACTCTTTGTCAATCTCTTCAAAGAAGGTTTGCGGGTGCGCGAGATCCCAGTTGGATTTCGGCTTCGCAAAGGAAGGACCAAATTCAGTTTCATGCTGCGTCTGAGGAACTTATACTACGCCTTCAAGTTCCTTGCTACATGATACGCGACTTAGACGTAGCGTTCGATGGTTGCAGCATAAAGCCCCGCTCGAGCCAAGATGAAAACGGCAGAGAACACCAGCTGAACAAAGTTACAGGCGGAGTTCCCATCACGTAACCTCTCAGAAGGCCGGAGACTGCGCTTGACGGGTTAGCTTCCCCGGAGCCGATGAAGGCAACTTTGCGGGTTGGACTCAGCTAAAGTCGTTTGACCTAGCCTAAGTTCTAGCCTTTCGAAACGTATGAATTGCCTGCAACATAGAATCTCCATAACCGATCTGCAGCTTGACTTATTCCGACTCGCGCAGATTTGGCTACCTTGAATGTTGTCTCATCTGATTCGGTGACGAAGAGGTCCTCCCGTCTTGTCATGTCAATCTCGTTTAGTGACTTGTCGATTCCTAGTGCCTTCGTTAATTTGCCTGGCCCATTGGTCAAGTTTGAGTCCAGAACCTTGGGTCGTAGCCGTCTCATCTCACGCAATCCCTCGAGTGGTTGGATTGCTCGAATTAAAACGGCGCCGGGCGTTCCCACTTCTTGCGTTGTAATGTTGAGGCAGTAGTGATTCCCGTAAGTGAAGTAAATGTACGCGTGACCCGGTTCGCCGAACATTGGGGCGTTTCGAGGCGTTGGGCCGCGAAATGCATGGCTTGCGGGGTCATCTAAGCCGCGATAGGCTTCAACTTCTACGATTCTTCCTTCCATTCTATTCCGGCCTTTTACTCGAACCAAACGTTTGCCAAGAAGATCTTTTGCCACCTTGACCGTATCGCGTTCGTAGAAGTCGCGGGGAAGTATGCGAGGTTTCATGCCCATCCCCTCGGCACAAGGGTTCGACTCATCATTCAAAGCCTCGATCACTGTCTCGGAGCCCTTATTCGAAGGAAGACTTAATTGTGAACTTTTGATAGGCCTTCTCGCCAGGCTAAAATGAGATTAGTCTTTGGTTTGCGGGATTATGGACAAGAATAAGATGCAGGCGCTGACGAGAACGCTTCTCGAAGAGATTGGTGAGAACCCCAAGCGCGAAGGCCTTCTGGACACGCCGAGGCGTGTCACGGAAATGTTCGCTGAGCTGACTGAAGGGTATTCCATGAACCCCAAGCAGATTCTTTCCAGGGAATGGAGTGAGGTCAGTGGGATGGTAGTGGCGAAGGATATTGGGTTTTTCAGCCTCTGCGAGCATCACATTTTGCCCTTCCATGGGAAAGTGCACATTGGATACATTCCTTCAAGGGCAGTGGTTGGCCTGTCAAAGCTGGTTAGGTTAGTCGACTGCTTCAGTAAGCGCCTTCAACTCCAAGAACGAATGACAAAACAGCTCGCTGACGCCCTGAACGAAAATTTGCACCCGCATGGGGTTGTAGTCGTAGTCCAAGCTAGGCATCTGTGCATGGAGATGAGGGGCGTTAAGAGCGGCGCTGACATAGTTACCTCGGAAATCCGAGGCCAATTCGAGAAGTTTGAAACACGAAGCGAATTCTTTCAGATGTTACGCAGGGAAGTCTAGGGATGTCCTCTACGGAGCCGGATATTGCACGCCTTTACCGGCGGGAGTTCGCCTCAGCCCACATTATCGCCGGCCACCCACGCTGCGGCCGGTTGCACGGTCATAACTACCAACTGCTCGCAAAGGTCTACGGGAAGAGTGAGGAATGGTTAGATTTCGAGGACATCAAGAAAAAAGTGGACCAATTCATCGACGAAAAGTACGACCACCATGACATAGGGAACATGTCTTGTGAGAGGCTGGCAAGGCAGTTACAAGAACAGCTCAGTATCTTCTTCAAGACTACCGTCAAAATTGAGCTATGGGAGACTGGAAAGTTCGGCGTCGAGACCGTGTGAAAAACGACTACAAACTCGGCAATTTATCGGGCTCAGCACTAGTACTTTTCGACTTCTCCGCGTACGTGCCCAGCCTTCAGTAGGGCGAAGTGATGGACGTCTGTAGGGACCCGAAGCTTCCCTGTGTTGTGGATGTGCTCAATCTTCTGGAAGGCTTCGCGGTCGACGTCCTTGTCGAAGGTTAGTTCGCCACTGTTCTCGAGGTGGAAGTTGCCAAGCTCCTTGTGCAACCCTAGGATGTCGGCTTTGGAGAGGAGGACGGAACCAGCGATGATTAGCTTCTTCGTGTCAAAGACATTCTCGCTTTCAGATGGAGATTCTCGCATATACTGCTGCAGGGCCTCGTTTACGAGTTCGGCCACGTTCTTTCCTTGCTGTTTAGCTTTGGCTATCACACCATTGTAGATATCCCGATCCAACCCGCGAATCAGGACCGCATTGTTTGCCATGATAGCCAACTCACAAAGTTACTGTGCTTAATCTGATATCTTGCTAACATTGATTACATAGGTTTCTTATAAATCTTGTTAATTCTTTTAACACTCCTTAACCTGTAGTACATGCTTGCCTCGTTTGCATCGGCAAACAAGGCACAAGGGCCAGAAAAAAAGGAGGAAAAGAAATTGGTTGAAGACCTCGAAAAGTTACTGTTCGAAGAAATCCCTGAGATGGAGACCCCGAGAATCAAACGGTGCGAGTGGTGCCACCAACCGCTCCCCAACGATCGCTATCACCTGAAGATCTGCCCCCAGTGCAGAAAGGAATCCGTCGACACCTTCATGAAAACACATTAGGCCGGCGAAACCGAGGAGGTTTTGCGGGGCCTCCCTCAAGGCTTATTCTCCACCGCCATTCGAGACGAGTAACAAGTTGTCCCCACAAAACTACACCACATATTGAGACGCCATCCAAGCCTGCGTCCGTGCGGAAAAGAATCCATGCCTGAGGGGTAACCGTTTGGTTAGAGCGCTAATCCTTCTTTCCGGAGGGATCGACTCCGCAACCGCACTCTACCTAACCAAGCAAGAAACCGACGACGTTTATTCCATGACTATGATCTACACGCAAACTTACGATAGCGAAGCGGAAGCGTCTAAGAAACTGGCAGCAGCCGCCCAAGTGAAAGAACACTTCAGCGTTTACCTTCCATTCTTCAAGGACATTGAAACTCGCTACCGGCCTGCTCCCTCCTCTGAGATCTCTTCCGCTTACGTTCCCGCGCGAAACATCGTCTTTTACGGCGTTGCCGCCGCTTACGCCGAAGCCATCGGCGCCCTCGAGATAGTGTTTGGGTCAAATGCCGACGACGCTATGGAGCTCCCTGATGCAAAACCCTCATTCATTCAACTCATGAATGAGTTAATCCGAACCGGAACAAGGTCAGGCCAAGAGGGCGCTGAAATAAAGATCGTCAACCCGTTAATCCACTACACCAAGGTTGAGGTGCTCAGGCTCGCGCTAAAGCTCAAGGTTCCACTCGAACTAACCTGGAGTTGCTATGAGGACTTGCCTATCCCGTGCGGAAAATGCCGCGGTTGCTACACAAGGGAAAAGGCATTCGGAGATGTCGGCATAGTCGACCCATTGAAGGCACCGTCCCATCCGAAGTAAGCTGCGGCGAATATTTTCGCTTACGAGGCATGGATCGCGTGCCTCGTAATCCATAAAAGCCTTTTCAGGAGCCAACCGAGTTCGAGGATGGTGTGCTACTTGTTTTCCAGTCGAAGTCCCCATAGGCAGTTGAGTACGGTGATGCATTTCCATCGTCGGCGGGTACAATATTTTAAACAATTCTGTCGAAAACTATTAAAGTGCATCCAGGTCATTAGCAACAGTTTTCAATTTCTAAGAGGCAAAGGTGCATTTGAAGTCCCACGTTGAAGCTTCGACGAATGACGTTCCTCCGAAATCAAGAATCATCCAGATTAGAAAGCGCGATGGGCGCATTGTCCAATTCAACAAAGAGAAAATCGCAAACGCAATTTACAAAGCCATACAGGCATCGGGCAGTCGAGACCGCGCACTCGCCGAGTCGCTATCATCACGCGTGGTTGAGATTCTAGATGACAAGTATGGCGGCGAAGGGATCCCAGCCGTTGAGGATGTTCAGGACGTTGTAGAAAGGGCCCTGGTTGAAAATGGGCAAGCGAAAGTTGCTAAGGCGTACATAATCTACCGGCAGAAAAGGGCTGAGATTAGGCGTGAGAAGCAACGAATTCTAGAGAAAGAAATTATCGATGAAGTAGACAAGGTGTTCGACCTAAACGCCCTCAGGGTTCTCAAGGCCAGGTACCTGAAAAAAGACGAAGCGGGTAAGCTCATAGAAACACCGAAGCAACTCTTCACGCGAATCGCAGTCCACGCAGCGCTACCTGATTTGTTCTACGACCTAGAGATGTACGACATAACCAACAAACAGAAGTCCCATCCACAAGAAAACTTTGACCCCCTTCAATTCCACGAGAAAGTGAGCATCGGAAAATACCCACTCAACCGATACCATCTCGAAGCCTTGAAGCGAATGTATGACCGATTTGACCGCGAAGGCGCCGCGAAGGTCTCTTGGTCACGTTTCTTCGAAATGCTCCAGGCAGGCCTCTTTAACAAGTACGAGAAATCCATTGACGCGTTTTATGGGTTGATGGTTTCCAAAAAATTCATGCCCAACACACCCGCAATAGCCAATTTCGGAAACGTTCTCGGAATGGGCTCCGCTTGCTTCGTCTTGGGTGTGGACGATTCCATCGAGAGCATTATGGAGACGTTGAAGCAAACCGCAGTGGTCTTCAAAGCAGGCGGAGGCATGGGCTACAACTTCTCAAAACTAAGGCCCGAAGGAGATTACGTAAGCTCAACCTCGGGCGTAGCGTCGGGCCCGATCAGTTTCATGATGTTGTTCGATACTATGACCGACGTGATAAAGCAAGGCGGAATCCGCCGCGGCGCCAACATGGGAATACTCAACAGCAATCATCCAGACGTCGAGAAATTCATAACGGCAAAGAAAGGAAACAAGGCACTGAGAAACTTCAACATCTCAGTTCTCTTGATGCCTGACTTTTGGGAATGCTACAACAAGAATAAGCCATACCCGCTCATCAACCCGAGAACCGGGCAGGTTGTGCGTGAGGTCAACCCTCGCCTATTGTTCGATATGATAGTGTACCAGGCGTGGGAGAGCGCCGAACCAGGCGTAATTTTCTTCGACCACGTTAACGAGTACAACCCCTTCCTCAAACACCTCGGCCCAATAGTCACAACAAACCCGTGCGGCGAAGTATTGCTCTACCCAAACGAATCCTGTAACCTGGGCAGCATCAATGTATGGGCCTTCGCTAAACGGGACAATAATGGAAAAATTAGTTTCGATTGGGACGGGTTGAAGGAAGCGGTCAACGTAGGTTCCAGATTCCTCGACAACGTAATCGACGTGAATAATTTCCCGCTCAAAGCGATTGAGGAAATGACACTTGCAACACGGAAGATTGGGCTAGGAGTTATGGGGCTGGCGGACTTACTCTTCGAACTTCGTGCAGCCTACAATAGTGACGATGGCCGCAAGTTTATGGAAGAGTTGATGGAGTTCATCAACTACCACTCAAAGTTAGCATCAATAGACCTAGCAAAAGAACGAGGCCCCGTACCATACTATAACAAGAGCTTCTACCCTGAAGGAAAACTGCCCTTCGCGGGGTTCGCGAACCGAAAATTATGGCACTTCGATTGGGACAAAGTAGCAGAGATGGTCAAGCAACACGGCGTCAGGAACGGGTACACAACTGTAATTGCACCTACCGGTAGCATCTCCATGATCGCGGGATGCAGCAGCGGAATTGAACCCGTCTATTCACTCGTTTACGAGAAACACGTGAAGGTTGGAAGCTTCTACTACATCGACTCAGTGTTTGAACGCGTCATGAGTGAAGAAGGCCTGTTCGGCGATGACCTACTGAGAGATGTGAACGACCACGGCGGCTCAATTCAGAGAATAAGCTACATCCCCGAAGACCTGAAACGCGTCTACATAACCGCCATGGACATTCGCCCAGAGGACCATATCCGAGCTCTGGCGGCATTTCAAAGATGGACGGACTCTTCGATTTCAAAAACAAACAATTTCCCAGCCAATGCGACGGTCGAAGACATGCGTGAATCATACCTCCTCGCCTACAAACTGGGTTGCAAAGATGTTACCGTTTTCCGTGATACATCGATTAAGGGCCAAGTATTGGTTGTGCCCCGCAAGAAGACTGAAGGAACCAAAGAGGAAGAGAACACAGACGAAGAACAATCGCCTCGCGCACCCAAACTCTTGGCCGTGCCCTTGGTGGGCGCCTCCCAAGGCACAAGCGAACAGATCAAACTTTGCCCCCAATGCCAAAGCCAAGTCGTGTACCAAGAAGGCTGCTACATATGCCACGAATGCGGCTGGGGCGCTTGCTCCTAAACCACACATAGGCAATACTAGTTCACATCGCCCGCCAACTCGTTCAAAGAACCTCAGCTAGTAGACGGCATCACTGCCGTCAACAGCGAAAGGACAACCCCCATCCAACGCTACCTAGTGGGCCCTCCCTCGAAGGGTTCCAATCGTGGAGAATCCAACTTTATTTCCCGAGACACCAAGTGAAACGCTGATTCCCTTGGACAAACGCCTAATCACTCTCGTCAACAAGATTCGGAATAGAAATCTCCGAAAGAAGGTCTATGCACTGCTTGACAATCCGACCGTAAAGATAGGGGGCAAAACTTTCTCTGGATTGCCGATTGAGAAATCCCCCGCGAGCATTCGGCATCATCACAATTACCCCGGGGGGTTCATCGAACATACGTTGGCACTTTACGAACTCTGCATGAGCTTGTCCCGAGTGGCAAAGGTGATCTACGGCTGCAAAGTAGATAATGACCTAGTGATTTGTGGAGTTTTGCTTCACGACATTTTCAAACCCGCTACTTATTCTCGAGCAGAGGACGGAAGGTATCGACCGTCTGCCTTGGCCGAACGAGTCGACCATCTGACCTTGGCTAGCGCGGAGCTAATTCGGCGAGGATTTCCTCTTGACGCCGTGCACGTTGTGGCCGCGAGTCACGGCCGGCAGTACGGGCCCATAGGGCCGATGACCATTGAGGCCTTGATATGCCACCTCGGGGATTCTGCTGAAGCTGACCTTAATGGAGAAGTTTTGAGCGCGGCACGATTCATGATACGCGAGGTTACCGGCGTGGAACCTGGCTCACTGAGCGGAAAGGATGCTTTCGCCATTGTAAAAGCAAAGACCGACAAGGGCTGGGAAGGCGTCAGAGACTACTTGTCACAAAGCGGATACAACGGCTAGTGATTCACGGAGATGCCTACGGAGCGCCTCTTCAATGAAGAACGATGTGTGGAAAGCAGTAATTCGTGCGATTGAAGACTCGATCCCTGAATACGACAAAGTCAACGAAAAAGTATCACTCGGCCGGGCACTTAAGGCCCGCGAGTACGCCGCCGATCAAATCGCCGTCAGCGAAGGGATGACAATTCTTGATGCGGGAATCGGCCCAGGCACTATGAGTCAAGTTCTGCTTTCAAAATCTAAGGGCCTAACGATTGTGGGGTTAGACGCATCCACGACGCTCTTGGGGGCTGCCCGTGAAAGGTTCAGGTCGTCAAAGGAAGGGCAAGTTCACCTTGTTCGTGCAACCTTCGAAGCAGTTCCGATCAGAAAGGGCACGCTTGACCGAATTGTAAGCGCATATGCTTTCAGAGATGCTAGGGACCGAGGGGTGGCTATTGATGAATTCCGTAGGATTTTGGGAGAAGACGGATCCTTCGCGATAATAGATTTAGGAAAACCCAACAAGATTCTCAAAAGAACCTTCGTCACATTATACATTGAACGCCTCATGCCCTTGATCGCTCGCTTCTCGAAGTCTAATCGTATCCGCGGTAATCCATGGCGAATGATTGTTCCAACCTACCGGTTGCTAGTAACTAATCGGGAACTGGTCCAATCCATAAGTCAACGGTTTGGTGAGGTGAAAATCTGGGAATTCTCACTCGGCGGCGTCATAATTATCCTTGCACGAGTCTCGCGGTCAGCTCTTGCCGCTTGAAACGAAATCTGCGACCTTCTTGAACCCTAATTCAATCCGTTCCTCAGGTTCACTGACGAACGTCAGACGAATATGACCGCGTCCGTTGTCACCGAAGAATCTAGGCTTCTCAACGACTGCACCTTCTGTCGTGCAGCTTGAACCGCTTACACTGTTTGCTGCCCTAAGTTGCAGGCTTGATTTTGGTGGCTCCACCCATGTAAACTTGCAAGGTTTCTGGGATCCTGATTGACCCGTCTTCGGTTTGGTAGTTTTCCAAGATTGCTACGAGGGTCCTCTCTGTGGCGACCAATGTGCTGTTGAGTGTGTGAACCCATTTAGTTGGCTCGTCAGGCCTGTCCCTGAACCTAACTTTAGAGCGCACGGCCTGGTACGTTGTGCAATTGCTGCAGGAAACTACCTCTCTGTAATTGCCCTGCCCGGGAAGCCAAGCGTCCAAATCGTATTTCTTTGCGGCGACTGTTCCCAGATCTCCCGTGCAAACGTTTACCACCCTGTACGGAATTTTCAGCATTCGGAAGAATTCTTCAGCGTTGGCGATGAGTTTCTCATGTTCATCCCAAGACTGTTCTGGTTTGCAGAACACAAATTGTTCTACCTTCTCGAATTGGTGTACTCTGAAGATTCCTTTGGTGTCCTTACCATGAGCACCAGCCTCCTTTCTGAAGCATGGACTCACTCCGCCGTACCTTAGCGGTAGGTTCTTTCCATCCAGTATTTCGTCCATGTGTTGGGCTAGCAGGGCGTGTTCCGATGTAGCGAGAAGGTAAAGATCTTCGCCTTCAACTTTGTAAATTACATCCTCAAAATCTGAGAGTGCAACGGCACCCCCCACGGCTTCACGTCTCAGGAGGTAGGGTGGTTGAGCTAGCTTGTAGCCCTTCATCTCGCAGAAATCCAAAGCGAGTCTAATTAGAGCATGATTAAGTTTCACAAGGTCCCCCCGCAAGTAGTAGAATCTGGCCCCAGCAACCTTCGCGGCTCTTTCTAGGTCGACGAGGCCAAGCTGCGCGGTTAAGTCTACGTGGTCCTTCGGCTTGAAATTGAACTCTGGCAGCTTGCCCCATTTCCTCACTTCAACGTTATCCTTGTCATCTTTTCCAACAGGCACGCTCTCGTGGATCAGGTTAGGCAACTGCATGAGGACGCTTGCAATCTTGCTATCCAAGTCTGCATATTCTTTCTCGAGCGTTTTGACTTTGTCAGGAATCCTTTCAGCTTCTTTGACAAGCTGCGTGGTGTCCTGGCCTTGCCTGCGAGCTTGAGCTATTTGTTCCGTGAGTTTGTTTCTCTTGCTTCGCAGTGTGTCCGCTTCGGTCCGGAGGCTACGCGACTTGCGGTCATTCTCTAGCAGTTCGTCTACCGACGGAATCTTTGCCTCATCCCCTCTTCGTTCTAGATTCTGTTTGACAAGTTGAGGATTTTCTCGAACGAACTTCATATCAAGCATTCTTCTCACCTAACCTTTTGTTCTCTGAGGGATAGTTTTGAATTGAGTAATTTGATTCAATAGCTTGGCTCCCAGTTTTGGGCCGCTTAGTTAAAGGCTCATCTGAGACTCGTTGCGACGATGCCTACGGCTAGTAAGATTAGAGCGTATCCAGCAATCTGTATTGGATTGGGAACTTCGCCGAAGAGGGGGATGGCAAGGATGGATGCCAAGACTGGTTCCATTAACGGGAAAAGATTCGCTGTGACCGCCTTAACCGAGCCTAGAGAATAGTTGTAAAGTGAATGGCCAATCGCAGTGGGCAAAAGCGCCAAACCAAGAATGGCTACGACATTCTGCGCATCATATAATCGGAAGGTGTGTTCCCCAAGCACTCCAACAAATAGTAATGCAACTAATGCGGCAGCGGCGTATACGTAAGAGGTATAGCATGCGGTACTGACACCGCTTGTTCTGAGATATCTCCCAACCAATGAGTATTGGGCTACGAAGAATGCGGCAAGCAATGCAGAAAGGTCGGCGAGTCCGAAAGCATGGAAGCCATTCCCCGCGTGTGCAACAAGTATCACCCCGACCGTTGCAACCAGTACACTCATTGCTTCCCTTGAGGTTGTGCGCTCCTTTATCAGGAGCGGGGAAAGAACTGCGAGCATTATTGGGCTTGTGTTTACCAAGAAGGTTGCGTTCGCGATAGTGGTCCCCTTAACGGCGAAAATGAAAGTTGCGAAGTGTAGGCTAAGAAAGACGCCGGAGACCGCAACTAGAGTTAAGTCGCGCCTCCCCAGAAACCGCAAGCTTCGCCTTGCCGACGCAAATAGAATCATCGCCAAAGCCGCTATAAAGAGACGGAAGAACGTAAGCGATATTGCAGAAGCCTCGGTTGCAAATCTGATGAAGATCGCGGCTGTGGCAAAGAAGAAGGAGGCAACAAATAGAGCCACCATACCCTTCGATGCAAACAAGAAAGAACCACTCGTGGATTTTGGAAGCTCAGACGATCAATGGTTTCATCGAGCGCTATCATTTAACTATGTGAGTGGTATTTAGAGTTCGAAATTTAGCTCACTGCCCCCTCCACACTCCTAGCGATAGAACCATTGGAGTGAAACTAATTTCAACGACCCGAACGTAAGTGGCAAGAAGTGAACTTCACCTTCCTTCGATTCGCACACATATCTTCTTAATCCAAAGCTAGGCTATAGTTTCCATAGCCCGTCGGATGATAGCTTATGTTCAAAATGATTATCCTGCTAAAGAAGAAGGACTCCCTGACCGAGAAGGAATTTGCCCGATACTGGTTAGAAAAACACGCTCCACTAGCGAAGAAAATGCCAGGGCTGAGGAAGTATGTTGTTAATGCCGTTCGGCGCCCGCCTAACAGGGAACCAGATTACGACGGGGTCGTGGAATTGTGGTTTGATGACAGTGAGACCATGAAGAAAGCATTCACTTCAACAGAAGGCCAAGCAACCCAGAAGGATACGGAGAGCTTCACCAGCAAATTGATCACATTATACATAGACGAACATACGATCGTCTAGAGCAAGTTGCTGCGTGGATAAGCTGTCTCGACGAATAGGTTAACGTTCAGGACAAATCACGAATGACAAAATCATCACGCCGGATGATTTGGATACGGCAGCTAGCAAGAGAGATGCCGTTCTACAACCACCTAGGCATGCATCTGACAAGACTTGGGACAGGAAGAGCTGAAATTCGAATCAACGTAACAAGACGGTTAACGCAAGACGCTGGCGTGGCACACGGCGGAGTAGCCGCAGCTTTAATCGACTCAGCTGTAGGCTTAGCCTTATACACTATGCTCGACGCAGAGGAATTCATCACTACCGTCGAACTGAAAGTGAACTTTACCGCACCAGCCCAACTAGGCCTGCTGAAAGCCTCAGGCCAAATCATTCACAAGGGTAAGCGTATCGCCGTCGGCGAAGCTGAAGTCAAAGACCAGAAGAAAAGGCTAATTGCGAAAGGACTCGTAACTTACATTATAATGAAAAAGTAACGTTTTCACGTGATTGACATTTTCTAAGCCCACTTGTTCTGGGAGGCTCGTGTCAAAGCGATATCGGCAAGTGCCGAAATGAAAGTTTGGCTCGTGTTCAGGGACTCAGTCCGTCTCAGATGCAAACCGTGTGCCTTAGCAAATTCTTGGGCTTCCACATCAATATCGTACAATATCTCAAGGTGGTCGGCGACGAAACCTATTGGAACAACTAGAACATTGACGGTTTTGCCGCGTTCACTGATTTCTTTAAGCGATTCCAGAATGTCTGGGCCAAGCCATTTCTCGGCTGTTTGACCAGCGCTCTGATAAGCGAAGGACCAGCGGTCAAGTTTCAGCATGTTTGCTACTGCTTCGCATGAGCTACGCAGTTGCGATGGATATGGGTCGTTGTGGTCAAGGATGCGTTCTGGTAGACTATGTGCTGTGAACAGAATGTCGACGTCACCAGATCTAGGAAACTGTCCCATAGCGAGATTGACTTTCTCGGCGACCGCACGATGGAATAGGGGATGGTCGTACCAGCTATCGACGAAATCTACGCTCAAATTGACAGCTTCGGCCAGAGCGTGGTCAAGGGCTTGCTTGTACCTGCCAATACTAACCTGAGAATAGTGCGGGGCCAATGCTAACGCAATAATTCTGCTAATCCCATCATTCGCGGCTCTCGGAATAACTTCACGTATGTATGGATGCCAATGTTTCATGCCCACATAGACTCGAGCCTTCACTCCTCGTGCGTTCATGGTCTTCTCTAGGGCTGAGGCTTGAGCGTTCGAGATATCGAGTAACGGGGAACGACCACCAATCTTCCTGTATCGCTCCGTCAGATTTTCTAGAATAACTTTAGTTGGCCTATGGCCCCCCCTGATATCCGTCAGATATGGCTCCATGTCCTCTTCTGAATTTGGAGTTCCATAAGCCATTAGAAAAACGCCGAAGTCTGCCAAGTCTCGCGCCTACTAGGAACTCTGAGTCGAGTCATGAACGAAATTTACCAGTTCAATAACTTTCTGCGGCGACGCCTCTGGTAACATTCCATGCCCCAAGTTGAAGATGTGGCCTACCCTTCCCTTAGTTTTCATCAGAACCTCACTTGCCTGAGATTTGATTAACTCAGAAGTCCCCAGTAAGACAGCCGGGTCTAGGTTGCCTTGGATTCCTACGTCGCTACCTAGCCTGCCCCACGCTACGTCTATGGGAATCCGCCAATCAACTCCGAACACATCTCCCCCCGCCTGCTTCATTTCCTCAAGTAAGTTTGATGTTCCTGTGCCGAAGTGAATGCGCGGCACGCCAGTCACCTCCAACTCTTTGAAGATTCGGCGCGAATATGGAAGCACGTATTGATGGTAATCGTGCGGGCTAAGGCACCCAACCCAACTATCGAAAAGTTGAACGACGTTCACCCCCGCTTCGACCTGCGCTCGCAGATAACTCGCCATGGCTGTCGCCAACTCGTTCATCAGGGCATGCCACGCCTTCGGATCACGGTACATCAACATCTTAGTGTTCAGGAAGTCCCTCGTTGGCCTGCCTTCGATAAGGTAACTTGCTAATGTGAATGGAGCTCCGCAAAAACCAATTAACGGAACGTTAAGAATCTTCTTCACCTGCGCTATGGCTTCAAGAACATATGGGACATCATCTCTTGGGTTGAGAGTAGTTAAGGAACCGACGGAGTCTAGACTTTGGATTGGTTCTTGAATCAAGGGACCGAGCCCTTCCTTAATCTCGAACTTTACGCCCATGCCTTCCAGCGGCAGCATAATGTCAGCGAACATGATCGCTGCATCTACGCCTAGAATTTCCACAGGCAATGACGTAACCTCCGCGCACAAGTCAGGATTCTTGCAGATCGACATCACGTCATGCTTCTCCCTGATCTTCCTATATTCTGGAAGAAATCTTCCAGCCTGACGCATAAACCAGACAGGGGTAGCATCGACGGGTTGGAGTCGACAAGCTTTGATGAGACGGTCATTCATTTTTAGCTGCAAACAACCTAAGCATTATTCGGGTTTCCCGAAAGACGAGTTTTCCTTGGTACATCGTGCTCAATGTCGAAACAAAATCCATAACCGCGCTACTCCTGCATGCGTCTAGAGAACTTTAGATTGATGCTTCAAAGGAATCACGAAAACCAAATGGAGCCGCAAGTCATCCGAGTAGGTTGAGGATTTCGTTGATTGGCATGGTAATGCACGTGAAAATAGGCGTCTCAATTGCTGTGTAGCGGCTAGCTTCACTACTCCTGAGCTCCATTACCAATTCAGAGAAATCGGCGGGCTTGTCTGTCTCAAACGCCAATACGAATTCCTGATCGTCTAGTCCGAAGGAGTAACCAGTGTGGATTTGGACTGATGGATACTTGTGCCCGATCTTGAAATGTTGCGCCATAGCGAGCCTCCGCTCTTCATGAGGTAGAAAATACCATTCACGTTTCTTGACAAAGGGGTAAACGAATAGATATTTTGAGTCCCCGGGATGCCTGTTTACTGACGCGCCTTCCTGGCCTTCATGTTGGTGGGTGCCTAGGTATTCAGATTGCCGCGTAATCGCCAGATATGAGTACGAAATCTCCAAGTACTTTCCCAGCATTGACGAAAGCAGGTTTGAAGTTAGTTCTTGGAAATCTTCTAGCCGTCTGCTAATTGTCCAAAGCATGAAATCGGCGTCCCCTCTAATTCCGACGAGGGAGTAACTGCTGAGTATGTTTTGTTTCCCAAAACGGTTGCTGATAGATACGAACTCTTGCTTCGCCGCTGACTTATTCGCGTTGTCGAGTCGCCTCCATTGCGAGTCAACTTTGAAGAATGTGTACTTCAGATATTCTCTTTCGGTAGCGTGGACTGGGTTCGTCTCCGTTGAAGTTTGAGTTTTCATAATCAGTCTTCACGCAACCAGTTTGCTGCTTCTTTTGCGAAGTAGGTGATTATGATGTTAGCGCCGGCGCGTTTGATTGCTGTCAGTACTTCCAGAGCCACGAGTTTATCGTTAAGCCATCCCTTGTGGCCTGCGGCTTTAATCATAGCGTACTCGCCACTCACATTGTATGCGGCGAGGGGAGCATTGAATTCCGCACGTGCGTTGCTGATAACATCCAAGTAGCTCAGTGCAGGCTTCACCATTACAATGTCAGCTCCTTCTTTGATGTCAATTGCGATTTCATGTAGAGCTTCTCTACGGTTAGGAGGATCCATCTGGTAGGTTCTCCGATCTCCCCAAAGCGGCGAGGATTCAGCCGCTTCCCTGAAAGGCCCATAGAAGGCGGATGCGTATTTGGCCGAGTAAGACATGATGGAAGTATCAGCGAAGCCACGTTCGTCGAGTGCTGCGCGAATCGCTTTCACTTGTCCATCCATCATCGCGCTGGGACCTACTATGTCCGCACCGGCCTCCGCGTGTGAGACTGCTACTCGGGAAAGGATTCCTAACGTTTCATCGTTAGCTACAGTTCCTCCATGGACAATTCCACAGTGTCCGTGATCGGTGTACTGGCAGAGACAAACATCTGTAGCAATGACCAGTTCCGGCGCCAGTTTCTTAACGGCACGAACTGCCTGCTGAATTATTCCGTCGGTTTGGTATGCCTCGCTGCCTATCGCATCTTTGTGTCCTGGCAAACCGAAGAGGAGGACGGCAGGTATCTTTAGGTCTGTGACCGTGGAAATCTCCTCCTCAAGCCCCGAAAGAGGAAGCCTGTAGATTCCAGGCATCGATTCAATTTCCTCGCGCTTTGAAATTCTACGATCCACGAAGATAGGATACATCATATCCGAACTTGACAAACGTGTTTCCTGCATCAATAGACGCATGGAACGTAGCCGCCTAAGACGGCGCGGCCTTTCAGCTGCCTTGAATTCCTTCGAAGCCTCATATAGTTCCGATTTCATCAACTATCGCCTCAACTAGAGCATCAATTGTGTGAATCTTCGAAACAATGTCAACCTTTATGCCCAATTCCTTCGTCGCCTCAACCGTTACCGGTCCAATACAAGCAACCTTGACCGTGCTCAAAAACTGCTCTAGTTTATTCGGCCCTAGAACGCGGGCTAAGTTACGCACGGTAGAAGGACTGGTGAAGGTTATCAGGTCTGCACCTCCAGCAAATATGCGGGTCAAACAATCTGGCGTCAAGTCGGGTGGGATGATGGTTCGATATGCCACAACTTCCTCAACCAAGGCTCCGCGTTTTCGCAATAGGTCGGGGAGTTTCTTCGACGCGATGTCTGCGCGAGGTAGAAGGATTCGCCTACCTTTCACATCTCCTAGGCCCTCAGCTATTTTCCAGGAGAGGAATTCGGTAGGAACTAGTTCAGGCTTCTTGACGGTATGCTCCAAAGCCGCTGCTGTCGCGGGTCCGATGGCCGCCAACATGACTTGCTTCAAGGCCGAAGGTGCAATGTTGAGGTCGATCATGCGTTTCATGAAGAACCGGACGCCATGAACGCTTGTGAATATGATCCAATCGTACTCGTTAAGTCTTCCTAGGGCCTCACTCAAAGCGTCATTGTTCTCGGCAGGGATTATCTCGATGGTTGGCAATTCGATCGTTGTTGCTCCGAGTTCACGCAGTTTCTCCGAAAGGTTTTGGGCTTGTTCAATGGGTCGAGTCACGAGAATCGTCATCCCAATCAGCGGTTTTAGCGACGCTGCTTGCATCACTTAGTCTCCAACACGATTTCTGCACCCTTCTTCAGTAACGACTCCGCCAACTCCTCCCCAGCTTTCTTCGCACTGGGGTTATCTGAAACAAGTCGACCTCTCAGGACCAGTTTCCCGCTGGTAGCGGCGACCATTCCGTCGATTGTTAGCTTCCCATTCTCAACCTTTGCATATGCAGCGATGGGGGTCTGACAGTTAGCCCCTAGCCTCTTTGCAAACCCGCGCTCAGCCTCAATTGCTCTGCGGGTTGGCCCGTGATCTAGCTTTGACAATAGCGTTCTGATTTCAGCATCGTCTTCCCGGCTCTGAACCGCTAGGGCCCCCTGCCCAACCGCAGGCAGCATTGCATTTGGCGAAAAAACTTCGGTTACTCTCTTATCAAGTCCGAGCCTTATGAGACCAGCAGCGGCAAGCACAAGCGCGTCACAGTCACCCTTCTCAAGTTTTCGCAAGCGAGTATCAATATTCCCGTGCATCTCAACGATTTCCAGATCACCCCGCGCAGCGAGGAGTTGCGCCTTCCTCCTCACGCTACTCGTTCCAATTCGTGCTCCGCCATCAAGCTGTTGAAATTTCTTGTTTCGGGAAATAAGAACGTCACGTGGGTTCATTCGCTCTGGGACAGCGGCTATCTGAAGGCCTAGCGGTATATCGGTTGTAAGGTCCTTCATACTGTGAACTGCTAGGTCAACTTCACCTTGAATTAGTGAATCCTCAATTTCTTTCGTGAACAGGCTCTTTCCCTCAACTCCAACTGTTCCCGTGTCGTGCATCTTGTCGCCTTGGGTCTTAATCGGGACAATTTCGCATCGAATATGGGGAGCGACCTTCTTCATCAAATCAACTATTTCGTTAGTTTGCGCTAATGCGAGTGAGCTGCCTCTCGTTCCAATGAGCAAATGTTGTTTCATTGTTTGCTAGTTCCCACCACTGTGAAGTGCTGTTGAAGATTTGCCATCAGTTTACTTACATTCCAATGCGTTCGGAAGTGGGATTCATTGCTCGAAGGAAGAAGTCGGAGAGGTAATTTGCTGCCTCTGACGGTTTGTAGTTTCGTCTGAAATGAATTTGCTGGAAGACGAGGCGATGCATCATACCAAGTAAACATTCAGCAGCCATTTTCGGGTCAGTTTCGCGGAATTCTCCGGTAGTAATTCCCTTTCGAATTATACGCGTCAGAAGAGACTGAATTCGGCTGAGCTCAGCCAATAGGGTGTTCCGTCCCACCGAATCTAGCTCTGTCGAGTCTCTTACGTAGAGGCCGACATTCAAACGTTCCTTCGGGAAGCTCGTGAGGTACGTGTGAACGAAAGCTCGGACTTGCGATGCCGGTTTCTTGGCCTTCTTGCATTCATCATCTAATTGCGTGATGAACCCAGTCATGCTCACGCTTTCGCGTACAACTGTCTCAAACAGTGCCTCCTTATTTCTGAAATAGTAGTATACTGTAGGAGCTGTGACGTTAGCAGCCTTACATATGTCGCGGATAGCGACGTTGGAAAACCCGCGTCTAGTGAAGAGCTCTTTGGCAACTTCCAATATCCTGTGTTCTTGGTTAGTCTTCGGCATTTCATTCATTCAGCTCAGAGAGACTGTGTCAGAGAAAGTGGCTCAGTTCGGCTCCCGTCTGGAATGTACGGACAAGCAGGGTCTTCCTCGAATGGGTCTCCGTATTCTGCGAAAGCTCTAGATCTAGAACCTCCACAAATTTCTTTGTACTCGCATCTGCCACAACGACCCTTCAAGTTAGAAGAATCTCTCAACGCGATGAATAGCGGACTCGACCGGTATATCGTTCCGAGATCCTCTTCGGGCACTTTACCTGCGCTGACCGGCAGAAAACCGCTTGGGTACACTTCTCCATCATGTGCAACGAAAACAATACCCTTCCCGTCCCGTGTTTGTGTTGACTTCATTGCTGGGGGGCTTGTAGGCGGTCCTTCCAGAACTTGCAACCTCGCACCCAGGCGGCGGTGAAGTTCACCATTCGTCGCGGCCAGACCATTCTGCCGCTCTATGCGCACCCTCCTGAAATTCGGACCTTCCGCAGTCCGCACGGGGACGCCATAATGTGCAGCGTCATAGAGAAAGTGCATGACTTCCTCGCATTCTTCAGGATCGAGGCCCTCAAGCGCCGCGCCTCGACCTGTTCGAATTAGAAAGAAGACCTCCCACGCGACTGCTCCGGTTTCCTTAACGATATGAAAGATGTCCGCTAGCTCCTCGAGGTTGCTTCTCATAACTGTCGTGTTTATTTGTGCCCTCAACCCTAACTGTTTCGCTAGACGAAGCGATTGAATCGTCTCGCTCCATGTGCCTCGAATCCCCCGAAGGCGGTCATGGGTTTCTGGCGAAGCCCCGTCGAGGCTTACAGACATTATGTCAACGCCGAGTTCCGTCATACGCGAGATTGTTGATGCATTTAGCTTCGGTGTCACACTCGCGGCGACTGCCACATAGATCCCTAGGTCCTTTGCTCGTTCGATTAGATCGAAGAAGTCTTCTCGCATCAAAGGGTCGCCCCCCGTCAAGAGAAGCGCGGGGTAGGGTTCTCCGAACATTGTGAGTTGATCTATAAGTTTCAAGCCTTGTTCGCGATCGAGCTGCCCAGCCTTGGGTTTTTTGATAGCTTTGGCTCTGCAATGCTTGCAAGCAAGTAGGCAAGCCTTCGTAGTTTCCCAGCAAACAAAGATTGGGGCCTCAGAGAGGTCGCTCCGGATTGTCCAAGGAGGTCTCGTCATTTTCGGCAGCTCTGGATGCAAGGCCAACTAGGATTTAGTATATTTAACGTTCGCTATATAATGTCCCTAGTAAGTTTGTAATCTACTGCACGCTGAATCCTTGAGTCTCCATTTGCCCTAATCTTGGCAACTTTGGGTGAAGCTTAAGTTCCGTGAGTGTAACGTGGTGGATGGTTTGGGAAAGAATTTGACTTACCAGAATATCTTAGTTAGCAAAGAGGGCAACGTTGGCATACTTCACCTGAACCGCCCCAAGGTTCTCAACGCACTAAGCTCCGAGCTCATGGTCGAGCTGGTAAATGCCCTCGAAGAACTGGACAAGGACCAAAGCGTTCATTCCATAATTTTGACCGGAGGCGAAAATGTCTTTGCAGCTGGAGCAGACCTGCGTGAGATGGTTGAAGCCGTACCGGTTGACCTAGTGGTTGGCCGGCGCTTTGAACTTTGGGACCGCATCAGAAAGATCTCAAAGCCAATGATAGCTGCAGTAAGCGGTTACTGCTTAGGCGGAGGAAATGAGTTGGCTATGAACTGCGACATTATCATAGCGTCGGAAACTGCAATCTTCGGTCAACCAGAAGTCAATGTAGGGATTATGCCGGGCGCCGGCGGCACACAAAGGTTAACGCGTGCCGTTGGGAAGTACAAGGCTATGGAAATGATACTAACGGGCAAACCGATTTCAGCTGAAGAAGCATGCCGGGCAGGCCTCGTTAATCGCGTGGTGCCGAAAGAAGGTTTGATGGATGAAGCAAAGAAAATTGCTAGTGAGATCGCCTCCAAGCCCACAGTATCAGTTAGAGCAGCGAAGGAAGCGATATCGAGAGCGCAAGACACGACACTTGAAGTAGGATTGGAATTTGAACGCAGGATCTTCTATATGTTGTTCGCAACTGAAGACGGCAAAGAAGGCATGAGAGCGTTCCTCGAGAAAAGAAAACCCACTTTTAAGGGAAGATGAATGAAATCGACTAGTATCCTTGAAGTCGCTTTTATCTCGACGGGCATTGCGCTAGTGGTTTTGCTGGTCGCATTAAATTGTTTGCAAGGTTCGGCGGGCATGAAATTATTTGGAGTTCTCGAATGTAATTACGGCCTCACGTCTGCTGATTTTCGCGTGAAGATAGGCGCGGCGGCCGTGTTTGTGCTTTTTCTAGCATTGCTTTTCGGTCCAATTCTTGCTGTTCTTCGACGGTCTAGACGCATTAGGAGCTCAAAACGTTCAGGTTAATTCTTGGCTGAGGAATAGAAAACAACGATTCGAACCACAGACCTTCAAACACTTTGTGCTCATTGACCCAAGTTCGCAATCTTTCGACTGGGCCTCCGATAGTGCTAATTACGCTGGAAGCCGAGCGCTTCTCTAGGTGTGTGCTTAATTGACTTCGCTTGATCTTTCTGGAATCGTTAATCTCGAATCGTTAAGCTACCAAGGTGCCCCCAATATCCGGGTCAAACCGCCTGGGGCGAAGTCGAAGGAACTCCTCGCAAAGCAAGCTGCTCTCGAGACTAGAGCTGTGATTTACGCCAAAGCATTTCCTTTCGCAATAGACTCCGCTAAAGGTGCCACGATAAAGGACGTCGATGGCAACGTGTACATCGATTGGGTTAGTGGTATAAGCGTGCTTAACCTCGGCCATAACAATCCCGATATCAGTGCAGCTGTCAAATCGCAGATGGATCGCATATGGCACTCTCTTGAGATCCCCACTGAAACCAGAATTGATTTCCTTGAAAAGATGCACTCCCTTCTCCCGGGAAATCTGCGAGGGCACGCGAAAATCCTGTTCACCGTCACAGGCGGAGACGCATGTGAAGCAGCGGTCAGCCTCGCCAAGTACGCGACTGGGAAGAGAACGATAATCGCCTTCGAGGGCGCGTACCACGGCGTCCATCAGGGCATCGTGGGCGCAACTGCAAGCCGGCAGTACCTCTCGACCTCGGGGGCTATGAGGTATGGTGTATCTCACATTCCATTCCCCTACCCATACCGGTTCCCCCTCCCCGTTGAACAGAAGGGCGATGAAGCTAAGGTTGTTCTGAGATACCTTGAACACCTGCTGACGGACACTCATTCAGGCCTCGATGACGCCTGCGGAATCTTAGTTGAACCGATTCAAGGTGAAGGAGGATACATTGTTCCACCAAACGACTTCCTACCTGGATTACGAGAAATTGCAGATAAGTTTCAGATTCCACTAATAATCGACGAAGTTCAAACAGGGTTCGGAAGAACTGGACGCTTTTGGGGATGCGAGTTGACAAACACATCACCGGACATTATGTGCGTATCTAAGTCAGTTGGAGCTGGCATTCCCCTCTCGTTCATAGCACACCGTGACGAATACGACAGTAAGCTTCCTGAAGCATTTCACCTCGGAACATATAGAGGAAACCCGATTGCCTTAGCCGCCGGCTCTGCAAGCGTCGATTTCATCAGGAAAACAAATCTGCTCAACAGAGTCCAACAACTGGGAGAGAAAACGATTTCAAGATTCGCACATATTGCAAACACGAGCAACAGCATCGGAGACGTGAGAGGCGCAGGCTTTATGATCGGTAATGAGTTCGTGGATTCAAAGGAAACAAAGAAACCCTCTAAGGATTTAGCCGTAAAGCTGCGAAAGACGATGTTTGAGAGAGGACTTCTCATGCACACGTGCGGCCACTTCGGAAATGTACTTCGCTTTATGGCCCCATTGATTATCAGCGAAGAGTTACTTGAAAAGGGGCTCGAAATATACGCGGTCGCCGTGAAAGAAAACTAGATTTTCCAGTTTACGCCGCAAATAACATTCTAACTTCAGTGGAGGGTGCTACCGCCGTCTAGGACTATGGTCTGTCCGTTTAGGAAGGAGGAATCCTCTGAGCAAAGGAACACGAGCGACTTCGCTATCTCGTCAGGCGTTCCGAAACGTTTGATTAGGTTACCACTCCGTTCCCTTGCCAATTCTTCCCTGCTTAATTCGCTCACCCATTCTGTTTCGATATTTCCGAGGGCGACCGTGTTCACTCGGACGTAGGGCGCAAGTTCGAACGCCAAGGCTTTTGTCAAGCCTATGATGCCAGCCTTGGCAACTGTGAATGCAAACCCTTTGTTATGGCCGCTCAACGCTGGTGTTGAACTCACGTTCACTATGACACCGCTTTTCTGCTCTAGAAAATGCGGCGCAACGGCGTGGGCGCAGAGGAAAGAGCCGAAGAGGTCCACATTAAGTGGCTTGTAGAAGTCTTCAGGCGTCAATTCCATGAAAGATTTGTTCCATTCTCCTCTTGCAGGGTAACCGGCTAGGTTCAGCAGCACATCTACTTTCCCAAACTCTTGGATAGCTCCGTCCACCATCTCTTTGACTTGACCTTGTGCCTCCAACAAATCAGTGAAGTTCACATGAGCAAGGATTGTCTTCTTTCCCAAAGCTGCAAGCTTGTCAGCCACCGTTTCCGCTTCAGCTATCCTTGACGTGTATTGCAACACAACGTCTGCACCTTCACTTGCGAACTCTACCGCCGCCGCACGTCCAATTCCTCCGCTAGCTCCAGTGATAATGGCAACCTTGCCAGACAACCGCGACATAACCAACGCTCCTAACCCTGCATGAGCACCATTACAGAGCTAAATGTCCCTCGTTCTCTGGGAACATATTCGCCTGGGTGATCTTGGCGGCGCCAGCAACAGACTTATGTGGTCAGGGCAAGGAATCTCAAGTTGAGAGAGGCCAAAACCTCGCCCATTTACATTTCATCAGGCGGTATAGGAAAAGACTTTTCGCCGGGAGGTTGGAGGCGCTCGGAATTCTACTTGTCGGATTCATCGGTTACTTGTACATCTCAAGCACTAAATACGGTTCTACTGTGATCGACGGCCTCCTGAACATCTTGGCAAGTGCGAAACTGGACGATTGCCTATACCGGATCGTGGATTGGCATCAGAAGAAAGGCCAATTACTGGTCTTCGTCCCACGGGAATTCTATTGTTAACCTCACAGTAGTGTCTAGAATATTCTAGATCTCTCTTTTGCGGCAAACACGGCTTCGTCTTCTGTCTCCGCTCCCATTGCAACTGTCAAGGTTTAGCCTTCGCCCGTTAAGCCAAATGCTATAAGCGATTAGCGGGGTATGTTCGAGAGGGTTTCGTGGTAGAAGAAAAACCGGAAGCAAGCGACGACAAAATAGACGACGAGTATTTGCCAACTTGCTGCCGCAACGGTAAAGGCCACAGTCACTCTGTGTAAGCGTTCTACGCTGGAGTGGTTGTTTGCGTTAGACCTGACGCTCTTCCTTAACCCTAGACCGTATCTGGCTTAATTAGACTGTAACACAAATTGCCGTTCGGCAAGTTTGTAGGCTGTAACTTCAGTTTCATTCCAATGGTTATCTGATCGTCGGGAATCGTTTTGTCGATCCAAGCGAAGACTTTCGGGCCATTAGAGAGCTCTGCAAGGCCCAGGAAATAGGGCGCCTGATCTTTGAACATGGATGGTGTTGCGTGGAGCTTGGTGTAAGTAATGAGCACGCGGTTGCCAGTAAGATCTTTCCATTCGAAGTTGCTCGAGAGGCATCTGACGCAGTGTGCTCGTGGCGGAAACTGAACACAACCACATTCCTTGCACTGGGTACCAGAGATTTTTCCCTCCTGTAAGTAGTCAATGAATTTTGATATCCTAGTTTGATCGGTATACGATACCCAACCGAACCTTTCGAAAACCAATTTCTGTAGCCTCCCCACGTGAAATTACCTAGCGCTGAGGATAGTGCAGACAGAGTACATCCCGATGCCCCCAATGTTGTGAGCCAATCCTAACCTTGCGTTCGGGACCGGGTTAGAGCCGCCTTCGTTGCGTAATTGTTTAGCTATTGAAATTATATGTGAGGCCCCCGTTGCTCCCACGGGATGGCCTTTTGCTAATAATCCTCCGTCTACATTCACGGGAATCTTTCCTCCGACGTAAGTTTGGCCGTCCGCGATGAACTTCCCGCCTTCACCTTTTCTGCAGAATCCCAGATCCTCGTAGTTGATTACTTCGGCTGATGTGAAGCTATCATGCACTTCGGCGACATCGATGTCTCCAGCGTTTACCTTCGCCATTTTGTACGCTTGCCTGACAGCTTGAACGCTACATTCGAAACTGGCAAACTCATTCCGGCTCGTGAGCGACATCGGACTCGACGCTAGACCCAGTCCAGTTATCCAGACGGGAGCACCGCGTAATCTTACGCGCCCTCTCTCCGCCTGCCAGAATAATGCATGCTGCGCCGTCTGCGTTGACGCAGCAGTCATAGAGCTTAAGTGGGCTTGCAACGACACGAGATTTCAAGACATCGTCGACAGTAATTTCTTTTTGGAACATAGCGTACGGATTCTTCGCGCCATATTTGTGGTTCTTAACTGAGACTAAAGCGAATTGTTCTTCCGTCGTTCCATACCTGTTCATGTGAGCCCGAGCGTGCATTGCGTAGTAGGCTGGCATCGTCGGACCAAAAGGCGACTCCCACATCACCCGACCTGCTCATCACATCCTGCACCTCGTCAGCGTCGAGTTCAGTCATCTTCTGAAAACCGACAACTGCCACTATATCGTGCAAACCAGCTTGAATCATAGACCAACCCTTACTCCCACGCCGGAGGATGCGCAAGCGGCCTCAACATGGAACGTTGGCTTCGGGTTGAGACCAACATACTCCGTCAGTATTCCGCTGGGAGAACGTTGTTTATCGTAATCCGATCCTGAACAGACGATGATAGTTGAGATATCATCTCTAGCAATCCCAGCGTCGGAAAGGGCATCCTTGAACGCGTCGGCCACAAGTTCCCGACTCGATGAATCGTATAGCTTGCCGAATTTAGTCTGCCCGACGCCAACAATGCCTACCCTCATTAACTTCGCCTTTACAAAGCTGCTTTAGTCAGGCCTAAGTAGGTAACTTATTGAGTTATCCTGAGTTAGCCTCAAAAAGGCTAACAACATCTACATAACGTAGATTGAAGTAGTTTACTGGAAAACTTGGAATAGGGCGCCTTTGATAGTCACGGAAGAACCAGCAAAACAGCGAATCCTTGGGGCTTTAGCTGATGAGTATTCAAGAAAAATTCTTACCGCGACCATAGAGGATCCGATGAGCGCCCTTGAGCTGAGCAAGAAGTATGAGATCCCCATAACAACAGTCTACCGCCGCATCGAAGAGTTAGTCGAAGCTGGCCTTTTGGCTGCGGTTAAATCAGGACGTACGACTGATGGTAAGTGGTTTGACCTGTATAGAAGCCTCCTAAAACGAATAGACGTAAGTTTCGAGAAAGGTGATGTCCGGATAGACGTAATAGTGAATGAGCATGTTTCGGACAGGTTCACTCGCATGTGGAGTTCAATCCCAACAATCTAACCAAGGCCCGACCACTTGATCGAGTATACGCAACTGTTTTGGGCCACATCAATAATGCGACTGATCGCCCTCTTCCTCGGGGCGTTCATTGTCTATCTTGCCTACAGGGGCTACAAAAGAAATGCCACCAAACCTTTGCTATACGTGGCGTTAGGTTTTGCATGCATTACTGCAGGTACTCTTCTTGAGGGGCTAATGTTTGTAATACTGGGCTCTGACATTCTTGCCGCAATTACATTGAAGGCGTTTTGACTGTCATCGGATTCGTAGCGATCATATACTCGATCTACGCTGCGAAATGAAAGAGAACGTATCCCCAAGTCTGGCGAGAAATTCTTTGAAGCTTAATGTCAACCCCAGTCCATAACTACGTTCACGGAAGGCCGAATTGAAACCACGCCGGTTAGAGACTTACGAAGTTGGCGGCAGCCTTCTGATCCTTTAGTCCATGCCCCGTAATTACGCAAACTATTGTCTCGTAAGTTTTTATCAGGTGCAACCGTTTGGCCTTTAAGAGGCCAGCGACCGATGCGGCACTTGCCGGCTCTGCAAATATTCCCTCGTGATTAGCGAGTAAGCGTTGGGCAGTAGTTATCTCTTCGTCGGACGCTTTGATTATGGCTCCTTTCGATTGCCTAACCGCCCGGAGAGCCTTCTTCCAACTAACGGGGGCCCCAATTCGTATCGCGCTCGCCACGGTTTCAGGATTAGGCCACTGAACAACTTCCTCCAATCCCTTCGCATAAGCATCTGCCAATGGGGCTGCACCGGATGCCTGCACCCCTATCATTCGCGGGACCTCTCTAGTCAATCTCAATTGCCTCAGCTCTTGGAAGCCCTTCCATATGGCACTGATGTTCCCTGCATTTCCCACCGGCACGAAAACGACATCCGGAACTCTACGTCCCAACTGCTCCCAGACTTCGAAAGCCAGCGTCTTTTGCCCTTCGATACGGTATGGGTTTAGTGAATTGACTAAATAGAGCCCGCGTCTACGCGACGCCATCCCTCTTGCACGTTCAAGCGCTTTGTCGAAGTTTCCGTCAACTTGAATGATCTTAGCGCCATGAACCACAGCCTGCAGGAGTTTCCCCATGGCAATCTTGCCCTTTGGGATAAGAACAACTGCTCTCAATCCAGCCTTCGCGGCGTAAGCGGCCATCGATGCGGAGGTGTTTCCCGTGGAAGCGCAGAGAACTCTCTTCGCTCCAATCTCTACCGCCCTCGTTATTGCAACTGTCATACCTCGATCCTTGAATGAGCCTGTGGGGTTTTGGCCATCGTTCTTGAAATAAACCTCGGTCGTGTCTACACGCTGGATTAGCCTTGACGATTTGGATAATCCTGTTCCACCTTCACCGATGCTGACCGCGTTCTTGATAGAAACCGGAAGAATCCTGTGGTATCGCCAGACAGAAAGAGGACCCGGCGTGTTCAATGATTCACGTAATTGTCTACCTAATGAAGCGTAATCATAGATTATCTGAAGCAAGTCGCCACATTCTGGGCATGTGTAGATTTGAGTTGGCTTGAATTCTTTCGAGCAGCCGATGCATTGAAGCAGATGTTTCATTCGCGACCCTTCGAGGCAGTGATGGTCGCGCCTTCAATTGATGGCTTCGTCACAAATACCTGTTGGACATCGTGCCCGAGCAATCTAAGTCTCGTTGAAACTCGCTCGATCGCGCTGTCAATCAGGCTTTCATGCCTCTTCCTGCGTAATCGGCGGTTCTCCGAGATACTGTACCAGAGCGCGCGTGAAGGTCCCGCTCCGCTGATTGTCTCTGCGACATGGAATTCCTTGAGTAACATTTTCTTCTCCTCCCTGAGAAATTGTGCGTTTACTCCTTTTCCGTAGCACCCTGCCTCGGCTCGGGCAGGCTCGAACGTGGGATCCCATGGGAGTGTTTCAATTATCGCATTGACATCACATGAAACGAAGGCAGCAGAAATCTTGCTTATGTAACCCATGCAGCTCACATATTGCTCTCTCGATACTGTTTCTGGCAACGATTGTCTCGTCGCTTCGGTAGAGGCCTTTTCTATGTTGGGCACGACGAGAGCGACACCCAAATCGATTGGTGGGCGATAGGTGGTTATCTGCTGTTCTTCGACGGACGTCCTTGATATGATGTTGAATCCACCAAGAGCCGAGGCAGCTACGTTGTCCATATGATGTGACGGCTCAGCGGTCGCGGCGATTCGAGCCACGCTCGGCATGTCCAAACCGAGTTTAAAAATTTGATTCGCGCATAGGACGGCTCCGACAGCTTCGGCCCCTGAAAGGCCTAACCCTTTTCGGGGTGGGATATCTACTCTGATTTGAAGCGCGTATGACGCAGCTACTCCAAATAGCTTGTGAAGGTTTCTCAGGGCTCTGGCTCCGGCATGAAATTCGGGATTCGTAGTTACTTCCTGACGGAACTGTCCAATAGCGTGTATTGTAACTGAACCAGATGTGTCCTTCGCCAATGTGACTTCTATCGAAGGTTTCTGCAACGCGATAGAGTGCACATCGAATCCGGGGCCAAGATTAGCGATAGACGCGGGAACCTTCGCGGTCACTCCTGAGTGAACAGCTTCCCGCATAGGTCATTCTCTCGAACAAGGTTTCTGCTATGCTTACATTTATTGTGTCGGAGACGTCTGAATTGGGCAAGCCGCTTCTGGGCTATTCTTCGCTTGCTATCTGGGTTCTGACGCAGATGCACTCGTCTTGGTAGCGTCCGCAACTTGAGCATCTTGGCCTTCCAGTCAATGCTTCAATGCGTGGGTTGTTGATGAGCCCTTGCACTTCTTCCGGCAGATTAGGTTCGTAGAAGATTCGAAGAACCCAACGGGTAAGATCCTTTTCTGTGACAATGCCAACCAGTTTGTCATTGTCTACCACCGGAAGTCGCCTCACCCCTAGCCTGAGCATGATTTCGAAAGTACGCCAAATTTCCTGGTTCGGCGTAGTTGTTTGCAACGGTCTAGACATGAGGCTGCGCGCTGGAAGTCTGAGCAGGCTGTCTCCCCTTAGTGCGGCCCTAGTTATGTCGCGCTCAGTGATGATTCCAACAGGTTTCTGTTTGTCCACAACGATTATGCTTCCAATATCGAATTTGATCATGAGCCGCAGCGCCTCTTCTACGCGCTCGCTGATATCCACCGTGACGACCTTGGTCGTCATGATTTCAGAGAGAAACGCGTGTTCCGGCTTGCTCATGGGGATCAGGGGAAATTTTGTATTTGGCCGTATAATAGACGAGCCAACAATTTCCAACTATGAGAACTGAGGTCGGTCTGAATAGCTGTTTTGTCAATGTATTCTTCACGATTCCCAAGCAAACTCGTTAGGATCTCGGGTAGTCTTACTTGGACCTAAGCCTCTATAGAACGGTCGTCAAGCCGGCCCTATTTCTGACTCCTCCTGAAACGGCTCACGGTATTGCGAAATGGTTCTTCAAACGGCCACTGCTCTGGAATATGCTGAGTTGGCACTTGCAAATGCGGGATGATCGGTTGCATGTGAGAGTTGGAAAACTCAATCTGCCTAACCCCGTGGGACTTGCAGCAGGTTTCGACAAGAACTGCGAAATGTCAGCGGCACTGTTTCGAATCGGGTTCGGATTTCTTACATTGGGTACTGTTACCCTAAACCCTCGAGAAGGTAACCCGAAACCGAGAATGTGGCGATATCCTCAGAGGTCGCTCGTAAACTCAATGGGGTTACCGAACGAAGGAGTGCACAAGATAGCCGTCAAACTGTCAAAGCCCAAACCTCTCCCAGGACCGATCATAGTCAGCATCTCCGGGCTTAGCATTGACGAGTTCGTCGAATGTTATCGCGAAATGGAACTTCTTGCAGACGCCGTCGAGTTGAATATTAGTACTCCAAATACGGCTGGCGTAAGGATTTTCCAGGACCCTGATGTGCTCACGAAACTGCTCACCGCGATTAGTAGCGTTAGGAGGAGTGGAAAATCGATTTGGGTGAAGATTCCGCCCTACTTCGATGATAAACAGCGAGAAAACGTTCACAACCTGGTGGACGTGTGTGTGAAGGCTTCCATCGACGGGCTCACCGCAACTAACTCGAAACTCATCGCTGAACCTCGGGCCAGCATCGGGACAGGTGGGCTCAGTGGGTCACTAATCCTTCGAGACACGCTTAGGATAGTTGCGGACGTTTACGATCACACCCGTGGCAAGATCCCCCTCAGCGCCTGTGGCGGCATATCCTCAGGCCTTGACGCCTGGCGTGCGTTGGAAGCAGGTGCATCTTCAGTTCAACTGTACACTGGGCTGATCTATGAGGGGCCGGGCGTCGTCTCAAGAATCAATCGAGAAATACTCCGAATGCTTGAGAATTCGAAGCTAAATTCGCTTAGCGAAGTAACAGGATCCGGCCTACGCTGAAACTCAAAGAAAGAAATCATTCGCAAAGCCTTACTTAACACGCTATGCCCCTCCCTACGATGACGACCGTTGCCAACCATTAACCGTCCACCTAGTCCAGAATGGTACGCTGAAGACTTTGTGAAGCAACTTCACCTCGACCGTGAAGTAGAGCAGAAATGTGAGTGGTCCTGTCTCCTATGGTCTAAGGACTACTGGGCTGCCGAGGCCCAGAAGACACGGATGGCATCGCAACAAAATAATCACGCCCTCACAAAGTCTACGAGGACTGAGAAGGACGTTAGTCCGCTTTTTCTGGATTCTCAATTTGTGAACACCATGGCGCAGGTCTACGCGAAACTCTTTGGCACTGAGCAATCCTGCAGCGTGAAGAAGTTCGTCAATTGTCCCTTCATGGGACAACGCCAAGACTTACTTAAGAGCGGCTCCTTGGCCGGGGTTTTTGCTACGATCCTTCACAAAGCCACATCATATGCGATGCTTGACCGGCATCCACTAGATAGCGGCCTCATACACGAGGAGTATATGGATGTTTACGGAATCGACTTGACCAACTTCACGGACTTAGAGAAATCCCTGAGGGATGGCCGGTTCGGAAAATTGTATGAGAACGTGGTGAAGAAAGCCAGAGAGCTGGCAGGAATAGCTCAAGAGCCTGTCAGTTGATAGACGGGAAATCTGTTATCTAACTCTCTATGGAACATAGCCAGATCGATAGACCTACGGCAACAATTGAAGTTTCTAGGGCGGGAGCAAGAATTAGCTGGTAGTCAAGCATCCTCACAATCAATTTCTCGATTAGATAACTCACAAGAATGACCGTAACGAAGGAAAACATGCCATTTGAAATTGGCTCTGATCCTCTGCGTCTCAAGGGTTCGGAGTCAAATTAATACCGCCTGAATACTTGACCCTACCATAGGCGGGATACAAATTTGGCTCAAGGTCCAATTGCGGCGGTAGTTATGCAGCTAAGCTTGCGATATGTTAAGGCTAGCTTGATCTACCTAGCTGTGGGAGGAACATTACTTCTCCTGACATTCGCTCACATCCTGCCGTTTGAAATGACGGCTTTCTACTTCATGCAACTGTACGGCTTCGTTGCTATGATGATTTTCGGCCTATCGTACCTCTTCGTTCCTTCATTTGCCCATGCCTTCCTCCACAGCCTTCGCTTAGCCAAAACGCAATTCTGGCTGATGAACCTCGGAATAATCGGAATGACCGTATCCTTTTCGGGCTTGATCCCATATAATCCCAACATAACATATCTCGTAGTCAGCTCCGTCGTCGTTCTTGTCCTAGCTTTGTACCTACACGCTTACAACTTGTGGCGGACAATCCGAGGCTGGAAGGGCTCCCCCGGTGAAAAACTCGCCCGAGACGTTGCCGCCTCGAAACCATAGCCAAAAAAGTAGTGAACAAACGACCAGGTAAGTCACATGTCACAACTTTTTTGGAATATTCTCGACAAATCGTTCGTGAGTTTTCTGGCGGCCTTCGCTGCAATCGCACTCTCATTATTCACGATTTTCCACTTCTTGTCATTCTCACAATTCGGCGAACCCGCTGGTTTGACAGTTTTCATTGTGGTTGCTTGTTTGTTAGTTGGTTGTTACGTGCTTGGGTTCATTGTGATTGCGTTTTTCGGGCTTTTCGTTTTGGCGGAATTTTCCCATCGAGGCAAGAAGTAGTCAAAGGCGTCGACAAGGGGTCTTTGTTGGTCTGCCTTCGAACAGAAGAAAGTATTCAAATACGGTGTATTGATTCTAGCGGCGTACGATTTCAGGCCGTGTGTTGAGCATGGTTGATGGCTGGTCTCCTCCAAAGAATGCGAAAATTTGGGGCCATTTGTTCAACGAGGTGGTCCGTGCAAAGCACTGCATGATGTGCGGCGCCTGCGTCGCCTCATGCCCGATTAATGTTCTCAACGTGAATGTGAACGAAGAACCAGTCATCAAAGGACCGTGTGCCGCCTGCCAGGTTTGCTATTACAGCTGCCCGAGGCTGGAGTTTCCTTTAGATGAAATTGAGTACTACTTGTTCGGTAGGACTCGGAAACCCGAAGAAGAGTCGCTGGGTATTTACAGGAATATTTACTCAACGAGAGCGTTAGACGAGGAGATTTGGCATGCAGGCCAAGATGGCGGAACCGTAATAGCGCTAATGACCCACGCCCTCCAAATAGGGTTGATTAATTCCTTCGCCACATCAGACTTCACGAAATCTAACTCGGTCTTCGTTCTTGGCAACGGAATGACTCTCAAGACAGTGCCCGTAGTAGGGGATACTGCAGCTGATCTAATTCGAACAGCTGGATCTAAGTACACTCATGGCGGCGTTCTCGGCGTCTTGTCCGACGCCGCCGCATCATACCCCGATGGACGAGTTGGTTTAGTTGCCCTTCCGTGCGAACTACAAGGACTATGGCGAATGTACACATCACTGCAGGCTACGGTGAAGTTTGGTGGCTCTTGGATCAGAGGCGGACGCCCGGTTCTAACAATTGGGTTATTCTGCTCTAAAGTGTACACACACGACCAGCTCGTTACCGAATTCATCCAGAAGAAACATGGGATAGACCCTGTAAAGATTACTAGGACGGTTGTCAAGAGGAACCGGTTCAAAGTCTACGTCGGAGCCGACTGTGTCCTCGACGTTCACATCAAAGAACTTGAATCATATATGAGCCAACCGTGCCATTACTGCATTGACTACGTTGCTGAATTGGCGGATATTTCAGTTGGCGCAGTCGGCTCGGCTGACGGCTGGACAACCGTTATCGTGCGTTCGGAAATGGGACAGAAATTATTTGATAGCGCACTCAGGTCTAAAGTCATCGAAGCTGCTCCTATGGAAATGATTAAACCCACCGGATTACCATTCGTTGTTAAACTCTCTAACAAGAAGAAACGGGAACGCAACGCATACTACCTAAGGCGAGGATTACGCGAAGGGTTCCTTGAGCAAAGAAAACATGAACTCCTCCAAATTACACCTGCCCCAACAGCCCAATGAACTCCCAACTACTACCTACGGAGCCTAGAAAGAGTACATTGAAACATGAAACACGTCAAACCGCACAAATCTTGAAAATGGACCGGAAAATTTCCAAAGACATTTTCCACCAAATAGGTTTGAGTTCTACCAAGTGGAAATAGACTTATCACGTCTTTTTGAGACTCTGCCTTGAGGATCGAATCATGAGCCAAACAAAGGAAGAAGAAACGAATCAACCGAGTCAACCGAGTCGCAGTTCCGATAGCAAATTGACGATCGCGGGCCTCGCTCTTGTTGCTATTCTGAGCTTAGCTTTTGCAGGTTACACAGCTGTTAACCCTCACATGTCGACTGTCACTCAACAGCAATTCCTAACGAACACGCAGAGTTTCTACAATACACAAACCCAGACCGCGACAAGCTTTAACACGGTCACCAGCGTCCAAGTGGTCACGCAAACAACAACTACTGGATACGGTAATGGATATTATCAAAGCTGTTCGTACTACGGATGCGCCTATCCCCCACAGTATTACAATCCAGCGTACAGCAATTACTATTATCAGCCTCCTTGCCAAGCAAACAGTGTGAGTAGTAACGCCGTTTCATGCCAAGGATTCTTCTACCAAGCCTCAAACGGATGCACAGTGCTCGTAATTCCAGTATCGAACCCAGCCATTCAGGAGAGCACCGTCTACCAATACTATACGTTGCAAGATCTGACTACAACCTATCCCAATTGGACATGGGTAACTGTGAATGGACAACTATACCAGGGCAGTAACACGAGCTCTAGCGGCGCGGCATGTCCCGGCAACTACATCACCGTGAGCTCAATCTCGCAGTAGACCGAATCTATCTATAGAAACGCAACTATAGAGACGGAACTCATGCCGGTCGCCCTCCCCCCTCTTCTTAGGTTTAGATAGGTAACTTACGACGCGTTGACTGTTACGCTCTTTATTCTCGTGTAATGGCTGATTGCTTGTAGGCCGCTTTCGTAACCTATCCCACTATCCTTGTAGCCGCCAAATGGCGTCTGAGGGTACGCGACTAGGTAATCGTTTACTGCTACTACGCCAGCTTGAAGTTGGTTAACGAGTCGTTGAGAGACTTTAAGATCATTAGTCCACACGCCCGCGTATAACCCAAACTTGGTGTCGTTCGCCATTTGAACAACCTCCTCAACCGACTTGAATTTGAAGACAGTTAACACTGGACCGAAGATCTCTTCACATCCAATCTTCATCGTGGTCGTGACGTCTGTGAAAATCGTTGGCTTGAGGAAGTAGCCTTTACGCAAGGTTTGTTCTTCGGGCACAGTGCCTCCGGTGACTAGGCGTGCTCCGTCCTCACTCCCGGACTTGATGTAGTTCAGTACGCGTTCTTGCTGGTCTTTGGATACTAACGGGCCTAATTCGGTTTTCTCGTCCTGCCCTAGTCCAATCTTAATGAGTTCTGTCTGATTCTTTAGCTCGGTTAGGAATTTTTCGTATATTTCATTGTGAAGAAACAGTCGAGAACCGGCCCAGCACATCTGCCCTGCGTTTGTGAAGATTGCGTACTTTGCCATTTGCACAGCCTTTTGAAAGTCCGCGTCAGGGAAAACTATGTTTGGGTTCTTCCCACCCAATTCCAATAGTACTGGCGTGACATTCTTCGCAGCAGTTTCCATGATCTGCTGACCCGTTTCCGTAGAACCGGTAAATGTGATGCCGTCTATGCCAAGGTTGGAAACCAATTCCCTACCAGCCACAGACCCTGACCCAGTTATGACGTTTAGAACTCCGTTAGGGCAGCCTGACTTCTGAGCGTATTCCGCAATTTTGAGAAGTGTCAGCGGAGTCAATTCCGCAGGTTTCGCCACAATGGTATTTCCTGCTGCGAGCGCTGGAGCGATACTCCTTGCTGCGAGAGCTAATGGATAATTCCATGGTATGATGTGCGCTGTCACGCCGATGGGTTCGCGTAGAGTGTATGTCAACCTGTTAGGCGTAACGGGGATCGTTTCACCCTCAATTTTGTCGGCGGCGCCAGCCCAGTACTCGAAAGCACGGATCGTCCAAGCCACATCTCCCTTCGATTCTCGAATTGGTTTTCCTTGATTAAGAGTCTCAAGTTTCGCTAGTTCGTCAAAGTTTTGGCGCATTAACGCCGCTATTTGCATCAGCAACTTGCCGCGTTTCGTTTGTTCCATGTCACGCCAGCTAGTGGCCTCGAAGGCTCTGCGCCCCACTTCTACGGCTTCGCGGACATCGTCCTTCGTGGCCCTTGGGACACGCCTTATCACATCCCCCGTCGCCGGATTTATCAGTTCGAACGTTTCTGTTGAGCTTCCCGCTGTCCATTTTCCGTTAACAAAGAACTTTGAAGTCTCAGCTTGCATGGTCAAAGACTACACACAACTGTTACGGAGCAAATCTGAACAGAGCGATTATGACGCTAGGTTAGTTTAGAGTTTGCTTGTGCCACTAGCTCGCTTAAGCTAGTCTCTCTGCAAAGCTCTGGAGGTAGGCCGCATACACATAACAGTGCCGAAATTATGTTCGCTTCATCGTCGATAGTTTTTCTGATCTCTGATTCAATCTTCTTCAGTTCAGTCTCTGTCTGCCTGAATGTGTGACCTATGAAGATTTTAGGTGTAAACCCGGCACCAATCTGCATGAACCTGCCTCCAATCAGCAAGAAGGGGACCTCTTTGTCCGAATTGAATTTGTTCACCAGTTTCTCATCGGTCTTCAATAGCTTCTGTAGAGGCTTGAACTCACGATCCTTGGTCTCCCGGGAGGCGAACTCGATGTGTGGGCTGTTGTAGGAGGCCTTGGTGAAATCATAAGTCGGCAGGTTCAGAAATGGCTCATCCCTAGCTGCGCTCATTGTCTGTTTTAGGCCATCCCACTGCCCGAATTTCTGCAGGGCCCTAACTATGGCCCATCGTTCCGCGGCGCAATATGGGCAATATTCAGCGCCCATAAAGAAGACGTAAAGTTTCCCGCTACGTCTCATAACGTTCTCTGAGATCTCCACAAACTTGCCCAGAACCTTGACCTGCCTGCTCATTGCTTGCTTACTCATTGCTCGGCCGCGCCGCCACGGAATATTAATGGTCATCATTTATTCCTACCTGTGCCTTTCGACAAAAACAAGCTAACTTTTCCTCTCTGTAAACTTTCAAGACTCTAAAACGCGCCCACTCGAAGAAGAGGCTCATCACCCACAAAAGTGTCAAAGGCGGCCCTAAGAATAGATTAGTGTATGTCTTCCCAAGTTTGAAAGACCGACAAAGGGTTAGTTAGCTGCGCAGTCGATGGTTCCAAGCAGAAGGCCTTGGTTCAGTTATTCAGGACTGAGAAGTCAATATTTACAGACATTGTAGAACTCGTCAAATTGACGAACAGCCCTGACGCTGCTAAGGCCGCCGTCTTCAAGTACTTGCACAAACTTCCCAAAACATGCCCTACTCCTGGGTGCATGCACGACCTTAATGATACACCGTTCCTGTGTAAGAACTACCGCAACCCGTGGCATCTGTTCAACATTGTTAATGGAAACATGCGAACTGCAACTTCGCCTGGAAACGCACTTTCCACTTTAGATATCTGCAACACGCTAGAGAAATGCGAAGACGATGAAAAAGAACATTGCAAAGAGTGCAAGAATGACCGGCTCGTTTACCGCGAGGCATTCGACGGGGTCTTCTGTCACGGCTGTGGATTCTTCATTGACTTTGAACACCAGCAAATCGGGTATTCGAAAGAATGGACGATTTCTGAAAACTTGAAACTTCCGTCTGCGTTCCTCGATAAGAAAAAGTGCGCCGTCTGCGCGGCATCTAGGGTTCTATTGAAATTTGCAGACTGCTTTTTCTGTTCACGCAAGTGTTTCGAAGAATGGTCATCAGGAACTCTGAAAATCCAACATTAGCGCACTTTTGCTTTGGAGAATTAAACGGAGGACAATGGCGCTGAAGGTCGCGATATTCGGCTCCGGTTTGATGGGTTCGGCAATAGCGAGGGATCTGGTTAGATCACAACTTGTTGACGAAGTCTCGGTTTACGATGTTAATCGAAAACGCCTGACCGCATTGGCGCGGGCCGTGAACTCAAGCAAGCTATCGGTTAAGGTTCATGATGTGCGCCGTCGTTCAAACACAGTCAGGCTTCTGAAGCGATTTGATGTTGGCGTGGGAGCCCTACCTCACGGATTGAGTAAGTATGCTATCGAATCAACCATTCGAGCAGGGGTCAATTTCGTTGACCTGATCTTCGGGTGGCGATTCGGACAGAAAGAAGTCCACAAGGCCGCTCGGAGAAAAGGGGTGACGATAATCCCTGCGTGCGGGTTGGCCCCAGGCTTAACCAATATCCTCTCGATGGCGGCAGCAGAGCAAATGAGCGAAGTTCATGAAGTTCACATAAAAGTTGGTGGCATCCCAGAACAGCCAAGGCCTCCCTTGAACTATCGAATCGTCTTCTCCTTTGAAGCAGTTCTTGAGGAGTACCTTCGGAAAGCAAGAATCGTAAAGAACGGAAGAATCACAGACGTCCCAGCTCTGAGCGGTCTTGAGATGGTGAGATTTCGCCCGCCGGTTGGGAATTGTGAGTGTTTCTACACCGATGGACTATCCACCCTTGTACAAACAATGAAAGGAGTTCGTGAGATGGATGAAAAAACAATTCGTTGGCCAGGCCACGTTGCACAAATTGAGACGCTGATCGAGTGCGGACTACTCGAAAACGAACCGGAATATTTCGAAGGAAACCTCGTTGTCCCTCGCAAGTTTGTGGCCAAGATGTTGTCCGACCGAATCAGCCTTGGCAACGAGAAGGATCTCACGTTGCTTAGAGTTGACCTGACGGGAACGAGGAAAAATGAGAGAGTGCGCCATCGGTATGAAATGATAGATCACTACGATGACCGACAGAGAATGACCTCCATGGCACGAACCACAGCCTTTCCGTGCTCAATCGCGGCCCAAATGCTAGGAACAGACGAAATTGCTGAGAAAGGGCTTGTCCCACCAGAAATTGCCTTTAGAGGAGAACTGCGCGATGTGTTCCTCAGATACTTGCGCCTGAGAGGAATGGAAATTAGTTCTAGAACCGTGCGGCTGTAGGAACTCTTCTAGTTCTCTCCATGATTCGCCTAGAGAGTTTCTATTTGTATTGGATTTCGAAAACCGGTTCTGGTAACCGTTGATTTGTCTTATATCAAATCTCAAGGTATGGACAACGAAAGAAATACGAGAGCTGGATGCAGATAATGGTAGGTACCGACAGAACAACTCGAATCGATACTATCGGCGATGTCATGACGGAATGGGTAGTTACGATCGGTCCCACAGATTCATTGCTGACTGCACGAGACTTGATGACACGAAACCAAGTGTCTCAAATTGTAGTTGTAGATCAGCGTAACCGGCCTGTTGGCTTCTTATCCAAACGTGCAATCGCTCGATTTCTCCTAGAGGATTCCACAACACGCGGCCTAGGAGATATTTCAGTTTCAGAAGCCACCACCGATTCAATTCCGACCCTTAGGCTGAACTTCCCGGTTTTCAATGCTGCACGTCTTTTTGACACGGAAAATATCGCCTACGCTGTAATCAGTAACGATAATCCCCTTGCAGGAATTATGACGGAAACAGACCTCTGTCACTACTATTCGCAGAAGTGGCCTCACAAATTCAAGGTCGCTGATTTCATGACCAGGGATTTCATCTTCGCGAAGAGCAACTACCCTGCTGTACATGTGGCTCATGCAATAGTTTTCCGTCAGCCAAGCGTCCCCGTCATAGATGAGGAGCTAGTGGGCATACTAACTCTTTCGAACATCCTGTCAATCAGAGAGAGGGCACCCAAAACATCGAATGGAAGGTTGACCGGGAAGCAAGAGAAGGATGTTGCGCTGATTACAACGAAAGAATTGATGACGCCAAACCCAATCACAACCTACGAAGATACAGATTTGGCACAGGCAGCACAGATAATCATCACCAAGGGAATAGGAAGCCTTCCGGTAAACGACAATGAGCCGAAGGTAGTAGGCCTTCTCACCAAACATGACATTGTCAAGGCACTCGGCACAATCGGCAGAAGCATGATTGTAGAGGCCTGAATTAATCCTGACTGATTACTAGAAGCAAGCACACCAGTTTCACTAGGATTCTTACCGTTCAACCATTGGCGATTATGCTCCGAATAGTCGCGGGATAAGGGACCCGACTAGATATCCGATTGCGGCGGAACCGCCTCCGATGAATAGCACTTGAATCCCGCTACGGAGCACCGCCATCCTAGCTACACGCCCCTTAACCACGCCCAATGCAAACAGAGCGAACGCAGTCGTTACGAGCGAGACTGGCAGTGCGAGAACCAAGGGCCAAAGGAGATACGGCCATATTGGTATGAGGGCGGCGCCAGCATAGGACAAACCTACAACAATTGCGTCCTTAGGCGCCGTATTCGTTCCTCCGTATGTTAGACCTAATTCTTTCTCTATCATTGTTTTGTTTAGAGAAGTAGTTGACCGAGCGATGATTTCGCTAGCCAGCTTTGCGTCTTCCGTGCTAAGTTCCTCTTCTCTCAATAGCATTTCGAGTTCCAGACGCTCTACTTCTGCATGGTCTCTGATTTGAGATGTTTCATCCTCGATCTCTGATAGGAACAATTGGTTCTCGGCCTCGCTCGCTAAGAAGCTAGCAGTACCCATCGCGAGCGCCCCAGCAGCGGCCTCTGCTAGACCACCGACTATGATGGTGAGTGGGCTAAAGGCTGCAGCCGCTAAACCCGTAACAACGGCTAAAGGTACAAGCAAGCCGTCTTGGAATCCGAGAACAAGTTCCCGCACTCGTGAGAGGCGCGAGATCCTTCCCTTCTCGCTGAGGGCCCTAATCCGGAGTTCCTCTCCTGAAGTGGGGTGCGGAGGTCGTTTACTTCTTGAATTGAGCCGATGATTTGTGGAGTTAGTCAATCGATAACACCCAATGCTCTGAGTTGGTCAAGTTTGACAACTACCTAGCTTCTCAGTTGACATAGCTAGGATGGCGGTGCAGACCGCGGTTTAAGGAATAAGCTTGGGGGCTCTTGTTTTATCGTATTAGCAGTATAGTAAGGCTGAACTCATTTGTTTACCACTTCACCGAACAGGGCTCAAATAACTGGAGATATCAGGTTCATTTACCGCAAAGAGTCATACTCATCATGGACCTACTTGACTTCGTCGCCACCGTGGTTGTGGTAACAGCTTCAGGCGCGCTTGCTCCCGGTCCGTTATTTTTCGGTTTACTCATGCACGGTTCGAAGGAGGGAGCCCGGGCCGGTTTTTTCGCGGCTATCGGACATACGCTCGTGGAGTTTCCGCTAGTCCTTGCGCTCGCCATGGGCTTGCTCGCAGCCGCGAGTCAACCGATGATTAAAGGAATAATCGGTCTGGTTGGAGGCGCGGGGTTAATTGGTTTCGGTGTAATGCAAATCTATGGAACGCTCAGGAGCAAACCTCGACCCGATAAAATTCCCACGACGAAAAATTTGCCCGCCAGTTCTCTCGTTCTCGGCTTGGCGCTGACCGGGCTTAATCCTTACTTTATTCTCTGGTGGCTAACCATAGGTTCAATTCTAATCGTCCAAGCTTTAGCTTTTGCAGCCATCGTCGGCGTACTGATAATGTATGCCTCCCATGTCTGGATGGACTATGCATTTCTGACGGCAATAGCTCACCTGGGCAAGAAGGGTAGGGCTATTGTCGGTTCAAGATACTACAAGCTCGTCCTCATCGCCTTTGGATTAATCCTCGCCTACTACGGCGCAACTTTCGTAGTTGACGCCGCCAAGTTGTGAACACGGAACGATTCCGTAAGGGTGGCACGTTTCAGCTTTTATTGCTGGAAGTCGAAATCATCCCGTTCACTATGACCGCCATAAAACCTGCCCCCGTCAAACCATCCGTCCCAATTGACGTACTAAACGAGATTGACATTCGAGTTGGGACAATCGACCTTGTTGAGGAAGTGAAAGGATCGGACAAATTGGTGAAGCTGACTGTGAACTTCGGAGACCATAAAAGAAGCATACTGGCCGGAATGAGAGTGGAACGCCAAAATTCGAAGGAGGTTGAAGGAAAACAGGCTCTATTCATTGTCAACCTCGAACCCAAGAGGATATTTGGAAAACTTTCGGAAGGAATGTTATTCGACATAGGCTATGCGGATGGAATCACACCCGTGCTTGCGGTACCCGAACGCCCCGTACCTAATGGCACGCGAGCCGGCTGACCTCTTGGCTCAAACAATGAATCATAGAAAGAAAAGGTGGGGGAGAGTTGGGATGCGCAGTCTTAGTTTATTGTTTGGAACGCATTGCGAGCAGATATCCTAATCCTCCGGCGAAGAATCCGATTAAGCCGAGAATTAGAAAGATCGCTATTGGCTCAGTGTAGTATTGTAGGATGTTCACGTGTACTTGCATTTCGTTCCATCCCATACCTCCGAACATAGCAGGTTGCATGGCAGCACCACCACGGTAACCACCTGACATGGCTAGTAATGCTGCGCCCGCTACGCCGATGTTGCCAAGAACTAGATGTATCCAAGCTAATATTTTCGATGGACCCTTGTAGGTCCTGCCCTGCACAGTCTCAATGAAGAAGTAAAACAGTGAAGTCACCGCGATTCCGACCACGCCGACTGTCAAGTAGGTGAGGTATCCTACGGTGAACCAAGTTCCTGCTTCTCCACTTGCGATTACTCTGGAGACTGCAACCGGGTACAAGCCGATTTGGTCACCGAAGCCACCTAGAAATGTGATCACTGCCGCGATGGCGCCTTGGATTATTGCTGCGTATAGAAATAGAGTGGCCATTTTGCTTTGTGCTCCTTTTGTTTGCAATTCTATCCCTCCCTCAAAGTTATGATACGGTAAATATTACCTGACCCCATTTAAAAGCCAAATATATGTTCTCGATACGAGAAAGCAAAAAATCAAATACGAGCCCCCAAACGACCCGGCATTAGTTGGGATCCTCCCAATTCCTACTTAAGTCAACATTGACGTTGACCAATCACACCCAGTTGCTCGATGAGTAACGGCAGGTCGTTTACTGATCCTAGAAGATAGTCTGGTTCCGCTTGAATTAATCGATCGCTCGAGAATGGCCCCGTGGCAACAGCAACCGATGGCAACCCTACCGCTCGCGCCGCCATGATGTCGATGACACCATCGCCTACAAGAATAGCTTCTTGGGGTCGGATATTCATTTTTGTCAGAATTTTTCGAACCGGGGCGCCGTCCGGTTTCATCTCTTCGCAGTCATCTCTCGTAACGATAGCGTCGAAGAACGCTGTCAGGTGGTACCGCCTGAGAGTTATCTCCGTGCCGGCATGCCCGTTGTTCGTTACTAGTCCAATTCTCAGGCCGCGAGAACGGAGCATTCGAAGCGTCTCCACAGCACCCGGGTACAAGGTAACCTCGTTGGCGCCTTTGACTTCCATGTCCTCAAGAAGGCCGTAGAATTTTCGCCGGAGGCTTGTGAAACTATCAGTATCCAGTTCTTCCTTCAATTTCTTGAGGATAAGATAGAGGCTGAGTTGTTCATTCACTTCCGGCGTGCGCAGATTTAATTTGTCAAGTTCCCGCAATGCTTCGCGTCGAGCAGCCATGTAGTCGAGGTTGAACTTCGTTATCGTTCCGTCCATGTCCATTACGATGCCTTTGATCAAGCACTTGTCCTCCAAGAGTATTGCCTTGTAACAAATAATAGTGGAATTCATTAAAGGTTGATGATGATTGCCCATGCCCTGGAAAGACGTTGACCTAGCTAGGGTCCACAGATTGTTCTATCCGCAAGTTCCAGTCGTTATCACTTCTGAATTTGAGGGGCGGGTTGGGGGAATGCCTGCTATCTGGTGCATGCCCCTCTCGTTCAACCCTCCCTTGATCGGAGTTGCCATCGCACCTGAACATGAGACCTACAGAATGATTATGGGCGCACGGGCGTTCGGGATAAATTGGCTAGGCTTCTCTCAGGCCAGACAGATTGGTGAGCTTGGTGAGACCTCAGCTAAAACCTACACTAACAAACTCTCGGCGACCGGTTTCAAGACAATCAAAGGCAAGAGAACATCCCAACCCATAATCCAAGAAGCCTCCGCGGCCCTGGAATGCCGCCTCAACGAAACGCACCGAACCGGGACACATGAACTCGTGGTCGGCGAAGCAGTAAACGCAATGGCGAATAGCGATTTTGTCGATTACTGGAACCTCTCAAAATACAACCCCCTTCTCTACGTTGGTACAGTGAATGGTAAGGAAAAGAGCTGGGTCTTCAGATCAATGCGTGGGAAGTCCGTGGAAGTGCCTCTTAGACACAAGGTTTGAGCGAAGTTGGTTTGTGTACTCGAACGTACAGGCCATCAATCTTTGATGCTGATCACGTTGAAGACGGTTTCTTACGTCAATAGGTGGCAGTTTTAGTTTTGGGCCATTTGGTCTGTTCGAGCGAGTCACTTTGGAATTCACTAGAGCTGAGAAACGGTTCATCGAGGATAATGATGTAGCAAGACTCGCCACAGCGGGCCCGGACGGAATCCCGCATCTGGTTCCGGACTGTTACGCCCATAGTTCGGACGCGTTCTGGGTGGCAACTGATTACGGAACAAGAAAATACCGCAATCTCCAGAGGAACGATAAAGTCGCGTTACTCATCGATTTTGGCAACGCGTCTAATCGCGGTATACTCGTCCAAGGACGGGCTAAGACCTTCGATAGATGACCGGAGTTCCGTGAGATTTATGACGTTTTTCACAAGAAATTCGATTGGGTTCGTGAAATGCCTCGGAAGGAAGGTGAAGCACCTTTCGTCAGGATTGAACCAATACGGAAGGTGAGTTGGGGACTGAAACAGTCAGACCATGCATTGCTGTGATGAGTGCAAATCTCAGAATATTGTTAGCGACTATTTGCCTGAGAATTTACACAGTCTTGCTAAATCTTGCGTAGGCTTAATTTAGCGCCTTGCGGTGGGAGGTTTAGGTATTTGATTATGAGCTATTGTGGTTGTGGTTACCCGTACAGCTACTCGTCGTACCAGTACTCCCCGTACCAGTACTATGGCTATCCACCTTACATGTCGTACCCATCGTACGGCTACTATCCATTCTACGGCTACTATCCATCCTACGGCCTGCCCTTAGGCTACGTTTACAGCGAGCCAATTGCCTTTGGTTATCCGCGCGGTGAACACCGCGTCGGCAACTGCCTAATGATCTGTCAGTAGAGCAACAACTCTTACTTCGCGTCTATGAGACAGCAATGTGAATAGCACGGTAGGCTCTAGACCGGAGGATTGTTTGGTCCTAGAGTCTTATTGGGGTCCATTCAATGAGTGGCCACGAGTCACACAACGCACTTGACGTCAAACTTCTGCTTGTTGCAATGGGCATTAACGCGTTACCTCTCGGTTACACGCTCGTCGTTTTGCCGATCTACTTGAGCAATCTAGGTTTCTCAGGCGAGGTAATCGGTGCAATAACAGCTGCTTCGTCTTTTGCAAGCACGATTGGGTTAATACCTTTCGCGATTGCAGCCGACCGTTATGGTAGGAAGCCCTTCGTTGTTTGGGGCTTCCTATCGGCGACCTTGGCTTACATATTCTTCGCACTTACCCGCGACTTGAACTCGTTGTTAATAGCTGGCGCAATTGGTGGAATTGGGTTAGCTGGTGGTTTCAGTACCGCAGTTTGGACACCGGCGTGGACGGCACTCATATCCGAAAAGGCGGGAACGAAAGAGCGAACCAAAGCTTTCGCATGGTCGCAAGGTATCTGGACGATTGCACTAACCGCAGGGTCAGCTGCGAGTGTTATTCCAGCCTTTTTGCGCGCACAGTTCAAATCAACATTCCTAGCATCTTACGAGTACCCATTTCTGATTTTTGTGGGCCTCTCGATTTTGTCGGGGTTAGTTCTCTTACCAATTTCTGAGTCGAAAGCGATTCCACAAAGTCCTGACGGACATCGATGGAACTTCCTCCCCAAGAAATCGCGCCCTCAAATCGCCAAGTTTTCAGCGACCTTAGGGTTAGTTGGGTTTGGATCCGGAATTGGCCTCCAGCTGCTTTCCCTCTGGTTCAATAGGGTGTATGGGACAAGTGAAACGTCTCTCGGCCCATGGTTCGCGGTAGCCGAAATGACGTCACTCATCGTTGTACCAATAGTTCCGAGATTGACGAAAAGCTTGGGAACCCCTAAGAGTGTTCTAATAACGCAGGGATTATCAGCCAGTCTGCTGGCGTCAATGGTTCTTGCGCCAACCTACCAGTTCGCTGCATCTATCTTTATTGTGCGTAACTTCTTGATGAACCTAGCATGGCCAGTGCAACAATCTTACTTGATGGGAACGGTAACGCCCGACGAACGGGCTTCCGCATCAGCGATAACTTACACAATCTGGGGGATAGGAAATTCCGTTAGTCCGATTCTAGCGGGCTATTTCCTAAGCCAGGCTTCATCACTCTCGCTCTCCGCTCCTCTACTAATCGGCGGAGCAGCATATTTGGCGGGCGCTGTAGGCTTCTACATACTCTTTCGCGGAACCCCGCCACCAGAGGAGGTACTCCCCCTATCAAAGATCGGTCATGAAGTCATGTAGACAAGGGGCTTAATCTCAAGTCTCAACAGGGACTAGTTTCTTGCCTTCCCAGTTGAAACCTAGCTCCTTAAGCTCTTCCAAGAACCACCTGAGGTTTTCTTTCGGTTCATGAAATCTGTCGAAGAGCTCTTTCGTGACATACCCGAGGAATGAGGCGAAGAGTTGCTTATCTTCGATGTACAGCCGGTTTAGGAATAACGACAAGCGGTCAAGCTCGTAATCTCCCGTGAGCACCTCGGCATAGACATTTTCCCAAGCTTTCTCCAGATTGAAATACCGCACGGCTTCACGCATATACGGGAAAAGGTCAGTGAAATATTCCCGCAACATTCCCTGGGAGCGAAAGACTGACTGCACTAGTTTTCTAATTCTCATATCTACTTCTGGAATGCCGCTCAAAGATCATCGACCTAGTGAGCCTAGAATCTTAGCTCCCTATTATGGATAGATTTCCTTGAGCATGAGTCTTATCCGATTTTCTACTTCGCTCGGTTCTACCGCGCCAGTTTCCGTAATGTATTCCGAAACGTCGTGACGTGGCGTAATGTCGAAAAGGCCGTTTGAAGCCTGAATCCGTTCACCTAGAAAATCGGCCGTACTGAACTTCATCGACTCGCAGACACTGTAGAAGGGAATTTCCAGTTCTTTTGCTGCGGCAGCGATGCTCTCGGTTCCGACCTTGTGAAGTAGGGAACCATCCGTCAGAACGCTGTCTGCCCCAACCAACACGAGATCAGCATCCGGAATGACTGAACCAGCCGATGAATCGGCGACGAGTTTCACAGGCACACCCAGACCCACGAGGTCCTTAGCGAGATTCTTCCCCTCCATTCCTGGATATGATTCGGTGGCATAAACTTCGAATTGTTTCCTACTCTTCATGCCTAATTCCAGTGCCCTGAGGACAGTGCTGCTGTAGCTGTGGGTGAGGACATGGCCAGCCTCTGGCAATATGGAAACAGCGTTTCTCGAGGCGTCCTCCGACGCAAGGCTTGACCGTTGAGTCGTCTGTTCAACTAGCGACCGGATTAACTTCCGGTAATCGGCAGCGGAAGCCGAGCCATTCTTCCGAGCGGCCGAGAACAGCAACATGCCAACCAGATTTCTTACATTCGCCATAGCTGGTTGCGCCTTGCGCAACTTTAACGCCGCAAATAAGAGGTTGCAAAACATTTCCTCCCTAGTTGTGGTCCCTGAAATTTCAGTGGCCGTAGCTAGTAGCTGAAGTGCGCTCCGGCCAATTGTGCTGGCCCCGTGAACCTTATCCTTCGCAATAGCGTCGACTCCCGTCAATACCTTGATGAGCTCTTCTGGAGCAGATTCGAAGTCGTAGCGGACGCGGTCAAACGTCTCTTCGAGTTTCGGGACCGTTTCATACGACCTTAGTTCATCGGGATGAATCCATCTGCATTCCGCATTTTCCCAATCGAGCGTAATTGTATTCGAACGCGTATCAAACAGGAATGGGTGAACAACCCAGACAGTCTTCGATTGCTCGTCATACACGCGAAGGACCTCACCTGCCCTCACAAAGCTGATATCCTCGGAGGATAGACCGAGCTCTTCCTGTATTTCGATTTGCGCGCGATAAAGGGGAACTTCACTTCCTTCAAGGTAGCCGCTTACCGCTGCCCATTTGCCCTTGTGTGTCCCAACCCTTTCGCTTCTTTTTAGCAGAAGGATTTTCTTATCGGCAATCAGAAACGCGGTTACGACGCTTTTGTATTCCAACTAGCCACACTGAAAACGATCTTTGCTCATTTCTTTAGTGAATCTACCTGGGGCTGCGTAGTTTCCAATCGTTTCCACAATTTCGCTGCGGCGATTTGTGAGATGGATTGAGCTTTCTCTACGTCAAACGTGAGAAGTTGCTTATTCTTGACGATGAACTTGCCGTTGACAAGAACGGCTTCAACATCGTCTCCATCTACGGTATTGATTAGATGGCCTACGACGCTGTTGGCGTTGAGCGGTGTGGGGAGTAAGTTCGGTTTGATTATAATGATGTCCGCCTTCTTGCCAGGCTCTATGGACCCAAACTCCTTATCCATGCCGTACAACTTTGCTCCGTTTACGGTCGCCATCTCTAAGATGGTGTAAGGGTCGATTGCGTTTGGGTTTTTGTGGTATACTCGGTGCAGTAAGTAGGCTGCACGCATGTTCTCGAACATGTCGAATATGTATCCGTCATTTCCTAAACCCACGTTGATTCTCTTCTCCAGCATTCTAAGAACTGGTGCAACTCCGACAGCGTTCAACATGTTGCTCATGGGGTTGTGTGCTATTCCGGTATTTGTTTGGGCAATGATGTGGATTTCGTTTTCATCGAGGTTCACGCAGTGAGCTAAGACCACGTCAGGCCCAAGCAGTCCAACGTCACGTAACCTCTCCACTGTCCGCTTACCGTAATTCTCCAAGTTGTGGTGAAGATCTCCCAGCCCTTCTGAGGCATGTATAGTAATTGGCACGTGGTACTTTACCGCCAGCGCCTTTACTCGTTTGATGAGGTCATCGGAAACGGTGAAGGAAGCGTGAATACTGAAGAGAGGTTTGGCTTTGCTCTCAGTTTTGGAATGCATTTTCTCTGCGAACCGTACGTTCTCCAATACCCCCCTCTCTCCCTCATCCTTTGAGTGCCGCTCGGTCGCTTCGAATGCTACAAAACCCCTAATCCCGACCTCCTCGACGGCACGCGCAATATGGTCCAATACGCCTGAAATTGAGTTGGGCCCTGAATAGGTGTCCGCGAAAGTTGTCACACCTGACTTAGCGAACTCAACTGAAGCAACCAAAGCGCTTGCGTAGGCATCCTCGAAACTCATCGCTTCGTCCACCGGCCACCAAACACGCTGAAGAATTTGCGTAAAATCTGAGGGCGGCGTTATCTTCAGCGCTGCTCCTCTCAGCAACATGCCGTACAAGTGCGAGTGGCTGCAGACAATACCCGGCATTACGATACGGCCGGACGCCTCCAAGACCTCAGCTGTAAGGTACTTCTTCTGCAGGTCGACAGCCCCACCGATTTCTACAATCTTGCCTTGCTCTATCGCGACGGCATGACCTTCCAATATCCGTCGGCGACTATCCATCGTGACTAAAACACCATTTCTTATGAGAAGGTCAACCAATAATGAAGACCAACCAGAGTAGCAACACCTTTCGATAAAATAGGTTCCTATTTGAGATGAAGACGGCTGAGTTACTCTGACTACTTCGAAGGTGCGAACAGTTGGCTTGGGGGATTCCACGACGGCTGGCACCCCAGGCTTCCTTTCCCCGCTTGAAGCCCCACCTACCGGCCGAGGCAATCCCGAAAGCCAGTACGCCTACTGGATGAAGAAAGCCCATCCCGAGTGGACCGTGTTAAATCGTGGCATCAATGGTCAGAGGTCGGATGAGATTCTGGCCAGGTTCGAACGCGATGTCCTGTCGGAGTCGCCAAATTACGTTGTGATCCTAGGAGGAGTCAATGACGTTTACCAAGGCGCCCCCTTAGGATTTACAAAGAAACATCTGCTCACAATGTATGAGAAAGCCCTCGCTGCAAAAATTACTGCGGTTGCAGCCACAGTACTTCCCTACAACATGGCGTCGACTCGTGAAACAGGAACAATCAGTGACCTAAACAATTGGATAAAGAATGCCGCGAATCGACTTGGAATTCTCTTCTGCGATACTAATCTGGCCGTCAGGGACCCGCGCAACAAAGACCGGCTGCTCAGTACACCGGATGGACTTCACCCCGATGTCTCAGGTTACTGTAAAATGGGCCAAGCTTTAGCTGCGACAATTGCTCGTAAAGCCAAACTGGGATAATTTGCCCACCGGAATCCCTTTGACAAGCAGTGGCATGAACTCAGATTCAATGATAACTAAGTCTCGGTAGAATAGGGGAAAGATATTGCAATCTGTTCTAATTGAAAACGGTAAGGTTCTGCGGTCGGGTCGCCTCGTCAAGGCGAGTATTGTTATCGAGAATGAAAGAATAAAATCCGTTGGCATCGCGGAATCCAAGCAGGTTGACAAGCGAATCGATGCGGGAGGTAACCTCATCCTACCAGGCTTGGTGGACGGCCATGCTCATCTCCATGACCCTGCCTTCACGAATCGCGAGGACTTCACAACTGGTACCTCTGCCGCTGCAGCAGGGGGCGTGACGGCTGTAGTCGAGATGGTTCTTTCGACCCCTGTCGACACCCCGGAGCGTGTAAAAGCTAAAATCGAGCTGGGAAAAAGAAATTCATTGATCGATTTCGCCCTCCACGCTGGGATGATGAACCTCAGCAACCTTCCTAACATAGCGGCAATCGCGGGTTTGGGTGTTCGATCATTCAAGACCTTCACATGCAAACCTTACTACTCCGACGACCACACGCTCATGTCTCTGATGCGCGAGACCTCAATGCAAGATTCGATTCTGAACGTGCACGCTGAAGACGAGCAAACGGCTAACGAAAACCTTGGCAGGCTTACTGCGGAGGGTAGAAAGGACCCTAGAGCACATAGTGAGTGGAAGCCCAATGTGGCCGAGGAGCGAGCGGTTAGGAAGGTTGTTGAATTCTCGCGGGCGCTGAAGGCCCGGCTCCACATTTCTCACATGTCCACTCGAGAGGGCGTCGAGATTGTTCGGAAAAATAAGCGCCTGCGGGTCAGATTGACTGCAGAAACCTGCCCCCATTACCTAACCTTCACGCGTAGAGATATGAAGAAACAGGGACCGTACTTGAAGATGAACCCGTCGCTGAAGGGTCCGAAAGATGTTCAGGCGCTTTGGGAGGGTCTTCGTGATGGAACCATTGACATAATCACTTCAGAACATGCGCCCGGGGAGCGCGTCGAGAAGGAAGTTGGATGGACCGATATCTGGAAGGCCTGGGGCGGCGTTCCAGCAATCGAAACCATGCTTCCTGTCCTGCTGAGTGAAGGAGTAAACAAAGACCGAATTAGCCTGACGACTATTCAGAGAATATGTTGCGAGAACCCGGCAAAAGTATTCGGCCTCTACCCTAGAAAGGGCGTAATCCAGAAAGGTGCTGACGCGGACCTGGTAATCGTTGACCTTAAGGCAAAACGGAAAGTTCGGGCCGAAGCTTTGCATTACAAGGTTGGATGGACTCCATATGAAGGCTGGACTTTGAAAGGGTGGCCTATCCTGACTGTGCGTCGAGGAGAGATATTATACGAGGACGAACAGGTGGTAGGTGAACCCGGCGTCGCAGATTTCCTACCCATGTCACTATAAACTGGTCGAACTCCGATGCTTTCACTCATTGTTCTGGCAGCAGGCAAATCCAGTCGGATGCATGGTAGAAATAAGCTACTGATCAAGGTTGAAGGCCAACCGATGATCCGCGGAGTGGTTGAAGCAGGACTCAAGTCCAAGGCGGATGAAATGATCGTAATCCTCGGCTGGGAAGCCGAAAAAATCAAGAAAGCTCTCGAGGACCTCCCCTGCAGATTCGTAGTGAACAAAGACTACGAGAAGGGACAGAGCAGCTCCGTGAAGGCGGGACTCAAAGAAGTTGGCGAAACGACGCAAGCTATACTCATTCTACCGGGCGATGTAGCCAAGATAGATGCAAATTCAATCAATCTAGTCATCGACGAATATGCTCGTCGAAAGGGAACAATAATCGTGGCAGCCCACGAAAGTAAGCCGGGACATCCGATTCTGCTTGATAGGCAGCTCTTCAACGAAGTCGAACAGATCGACGAGCAGTCGTTCGGGTTGAAAGCAGTGGTTAAGAAACATGAAGGGACAGTGCGATTCGTTGAGACCGGTTCTTCCAATGTTCTGCGAGATGTCGACACGCCGAAAGACTTGAAGGAACTCTGACGGGTGAAGACGACTCTATTCCTCGACCCCGTATCAACCTTCTTGATCTACAACGACGAAGTATGGTTGCGCAATTTCTACACGCTATATCGGGCAATGTGAGGATACACAACGTGAACGGAGTATTTTTTCATTTCAAGAAAATATCACAAAGGAATCAGTTGCTATAACGGTTTAGTTCAACGATAAAATGTTAGACATTTGCCGACCCGACACTAGCGTGTGTCTTGAGATTGCTATTTCATAGGTTACGTTGTCCTTGGTGACTCATCGTGTCCGGGGTGTTGTCCCTGCTCAAACATCTTCATTGCTTTTTGGCGTTTCCGTTCCATTTCCTCTGGGGACATTTGGATGCGCATTGATAGCGACCATGCGTAGCCGAACGGGTCGGTCAGCTGGCCGTAGCGTTCGCCCCAAAACATGTCATCAAGCCGCATATCGACTCGCACCAGCCTCAACTGCCCTCCTCCAAAGAGCGTCCACATCCTTCGAGTAGATGTGAAGCGTCACCGATGAAGCTCCAAGTTCGCGTGGATCCTTGTGTAGTGCGCCTGGGAATATATCGGAGAGCATGATGATTGAGTCACCAATTTGAATCCGCCCATGGATCAGCTTTCCGCCAGGACCCTGCTCCCGGGCCAACTCCTTCGCGTCATAAGCCTTCTTGTATCACTCAATCGCCTCCGCAGCCCCATTGATCGCAAGGTAAGGCGTAACCGTGTGAAACTCCTTCGGAACTGAGTTAAACTTCCTCAATTTCGACCCCCGTTTCTTGGATGGCTTCTTAGGCATCAGCTAACCTCGGCTTTCAGAACATTTCAGTTCTACACGATATAAGCTCAGTAGGGAAACGCCTGACTCGGTAGGCATATTACAGTCAAACCAATGCTCACGTCTGCGAGCCGTTCGAAATATGCAGTGCCCATCCTGTGGGAATACGGTCCCGGATAATGTGAAGTTCTGCACCAGTTGCGGTAAGCAATTGGACACCGCCAAAACACTGGCCTCCGGAAGTGCTACGTCTAGTTCAGTTTTTTCGGGTAGGGCGTACATAATTGAACAGAAGCTTGTGGCGCTAAGAGATACGTTCGGCATCAAGGATAGAAACGGTAACCTTCTCGCTTACGTGAAAAAGAAAATTGTGAGCTGGGGGCCACAGTTCTACTTTGAAACGCCGGACGGCGGTAGGTTGGGTGAGATGCGAGGAAAGGTGCTCACTGTGCGGCCGACGTTTGAAATTTATGATGCACAAGACCTCGTCGCGGTTGTGAAGAAGAAAATTCTCAAACTGTTAGGCTCAGAGTGGTGGCTTGAGGATGGTTCGGGGGCGGAGGTTGCGCGAATCAAGGGGAACATAAGTGAACATAATTTCTCAATTCAATCCCCCTCTGGGGCAGAGATCGCCCAAATCAACAAGAAGTGGGTCAGCGTTCGGGATTCATACGGCATCGAAATTCTAAGCGAAGAACTCACGCCGTACGTCATCATAGCTTACGCTATTGCGATGGACCACGCCGAATTC
>Ga0116103_1000202_pt1 | contig 49928 bp, 39 predicted proteins | sample June2015DPH_4_10_2_FD_89714 | JGI IMG/M metagenome (GOLD analysis project Ga0116103, IMG submission 89714) | Peatland microbial communities from SPRUCE experiment site at the Marcell Experimental Forest, Minnesota, USA - June2015DPH_4_100 | ecosystem: Environmental > Terrestrial > Soil >...
CCATGTGATGGGCGGTTTCCTCGCCAACCCATAAACTAGAAGGATTCCCCCGACCACCGCCAATGCCCACCCGATGTATGGTACACGTGGATCAGGAACGTAACTGATTGTGACCTCGCTGTAACCGACTGAGAGAATTATGTACTTCTTGAACAGTGAAGCCCGATTGTCAAAGACAAAATGGTAGACTCCAGTGCTGGTGGTTGTGAAGTTGAAATTGAATTTGCCTTGGTCATCGGCTGAGAACAGGAAGTTTGACTGCTGGCCGGAATTCCACTTCTGGTAGTTATTGTCGTCGAGGACCATGAACCTAATGTCACTGGACGCGTTTGTCGGGGCTTGGGTTACATCGACAGATCCTGATACGGCTACATTGGCTGGTAGGGTATAGCTTCGGTCCGCGACGTCTCCTACGAGAAATTCCGCGTGTGGTTCAACGTCCCGGGGTTGTACCTGCTGCACCTCAACTGTCACGTACGGCGCAAGCGTTGTTAGCAGCAGCATGGCAGCGATTAGGATACAAGCGCCGACTAGGGCTGTCTTGAACAGGACCATTCTGCGATCGCTAAGAATAACGGTGTGGACCATCGTTATTTGGGATTTTGATGTGAAATAGTCAACTTTCAAGCTTTTCTCGATGACTTAACCCCTGAATGATGATTTCCCCAAGGATAGGATGCGGATGACTGAGATCGATTTTCCAACCCAGCCGGGGATTATGCTGCGATGTGATGCAGTTCTAATTCAACTTGCTTTCATCGCGTCCTTGATCCTCTCCGATTGGCAGCTGTGAACTTGGAGAAAGATAGCCACCATTATGGGGATTAGGAGAATAGCGCCGATTGATACCTTCGTAAGAGTACATACTTAGCTCGGCTTTTCCGAAGTTAGTAAGTGAAGCCTAATTTTTTTTAACAGGACTTGTCTTGGGCCGCCCCTACACGGAGACTTGTGGAGCTCCTGTTTTGGGCGAAATCAGACGCTCGATAGATTCGAGCTTGCCAACCGCACAGACCGAACACCGAAAAGTGAGCAACCTCCAAGGGCTCGCCGCATTTTCGCCTGATGCACTGGCATCAATTGGATATGCGGATCAGGAAATCTATCTGGGATTAGTTGTCTGTGGGAGCATCGGGCTATCCCTGGCATTTCCAATTGCATTGACCATTACTGTACTGTTGACTCTTCTGGCCCTTTCTTACTACCAGATCACCCAAACCTTCCCCTCCGGGGGTGGCTCGTATACCGTTGCTCGCTCAAACTTCGGAACGGTCCCCGGCTTAGTGGCCGCTGCGGCGCTGATTGTAGACTACCTGCTGAATGTGGCAGTGAGCCTGACAACGGGCGTTGACGCCATTACATCAGCGTTCCCTCAACTGTTGGCTGACAAAGTTTTCCTATCATTGCTACTTTTGGCCGCCATAACAATCTTGAATCTAAGAGGTATGCGTGAGACCGGTATCGTAATGGCGATACCGGTGTATCTATTCTTGGTCGCTTACCTGTCTATGCTAGCGTATGGTGGAGTACGTCTCTCGATACAGGGGCCAGTGTCATTGATCTCTACTGCCCCACCGGCCATAGTACCTCTAACCACACTCCTGGTGCTGCGTACATTTTCCACTGGGTGTACCGCGGTGACGGGAATTGAGGCTATCAGCAACGGTGTTCCGTCTTTCCGACCTCCTGCGACAAAGAATGCGGGCCAGACAATGATAATTATGTCACTTCTAATGGGCACCCTGTTTCTGGGGAGTGTCGGGCTTACGCAAATGCTCGGCGTGGTCGCCGGCCCCCAAGAAACGATTCTATCGGCATTGGCTCGACACCTGATGGGAAGCGGCCCAGCATATCTGATCGTCCAAGCTGTTACGTTGATAATGCTCACTGTAGGAGCAAACACTAGTTTTGTTGGCTTACCACGTCTTTTGAGCGTCATGGCAGAAGACAAATTTCTTCCAAAACCACTGACCAAGGTTAATTCCCGAGGAGTATTCGCTAACGGAATCTTGCTTCTGTCATTGTCAGCTGGAGTCTTGATTGTAGCATTCTCTGGAAGCAGCCATGCCTTGGTCCCTCTGTTTGCAGTGGGTGTGTTTCTTGCCTACACGCTTTCGCAGGCTGGTATGGTGCGGCACTGGTGGCGCGAACGCGGTAGAAGGTGGACACCGAAGGCGATCTTGAATGGCGTAGGAGCTCTAGCGACTGGGATCACTTTCGTTATAGTTGGCTTCACAAAATTCGCTGGTGGAGCTTGGATCGCTCTTCTCCTGATCCCGATGCTCGTTTTACTTTTCCTTCAGGTTCACAATCGTCGCAAGGAAATTGTGCCTGAGTTCTCTAGTCCTAGCGTTGTCCAAGTGACCCTAAGCTCAGCGAACATCGTGACTTGAACCGTCGGGACATCCGAAGAAGTCGGAGACTTAGTGATGTTCCTCGCGTCTGACGACTCCAAGTACATGACATGGATGCTTGTGATAATTGACAGTGGCAACATAATACAGGAAACTTATCGAAGACTTTAATCAGCGAAGTAGCTTCAAACTCTGTAGAACACTTTGTAGCCCAAAACACGTAATTCTCTGTTTCCTCTACATGAGGCGAGAATCACGAGTGCTGGTTAAATGGTGAAGGAAATAATGAGAGCGGGAGATGTAAGATGACGCTGGTATTGCATGGTTCAGGATTGACTATTGAAGATGTTGTACGTGTTGCACGTCACGGTGAAAAAGTGGAACTGCATCCCGATTCCATTAAGAAGATCAATTCATGCCGTGCGATGCTTGAGAAGAAAGTTCAAGCCCACGAGATCATGTACGGTGTCAATACCGGTATAGGTGAATTATCGGAGATAGTGCTCAACGATGATCAGGTAAGAGATTTTCAGAAATATTTGATTTACAATCATGCTGCAGGCATCGGCGATCCCATGCCTATTGACTGGGTTCGTGGTGCCATGCTCGGGCGCATCAATGTGCATGCACACGGGAATTCCGGTTGCCGCCTGGCGATTACTCAGACTTTCGTGGATATGTTGAACAAGGGTGTTACGCCTTACGTGTGCACGAAAGGATCTGTAGGTGCCTGCGGTGATTTGGCACCTATGGCGCAAATTGCTTTGCTTATGATGGGTGAAGGGCATGCCTACTACAAGGGTGAATTCTTGGAAGGCCATGTGGCGATGGAACGTGCAGGTATCCCCATTCCCGGACTGGAAGCACGCGATGGTCTAGCTGCAATTAATGGCTCCAATGTACTTACCGCCATGTCGGCCCTGATGGTATATGATACCAATAACTGGCTCAAGCAGGCTGAAATAGCCTGCGCCATGTCGCTGGAGGCGCTGAAAGCCAACCTTAAACCGTATCATGAATTAATTCTTGAAGTTCGCGGTTTCCCCGGTGGCGTCCGCAGCGCAAAATCAATCCGTAAGGTAACAGCTGGCGGTGACCTGTCTGAAGGTCATTTAAAAGTGAAGGTGCAGGATGCCTACTCGATGCGCTCCTCACCGCAGGTGATCGGTGCAGCACATGATGCACTTGCCTTTGCCCGAGTACAGGTAGAAACCGAACTTAATGGTGTGGGAGACAATCCTATTTTCTTACCGGATAAAAATCTCGCACTCTCAGGCGCCAATTTCCAGGGCTCGCCCGTTGCTTTGCCTATGGATATGGTAGGTGTCGCAGTAACTATGGTATGCGTACTTTCTGAACGCCGCATGAACCGCCTGAATAACTCTGCACTGAGCGTGGGACTTCCACCTTTCCTGGTTAAGGACGCGGGCATGTTCTCCGGGCTAATGCTAAGCCAATATACAGCCGATATGCAGATCGCGGAACAGCGAATCCTCTGTATGCCGGCTTCTATACAGTCAATTCCGGCTGCGGCTGACCAGGAAGACTTTGTTTCCATGGGCATGAACACCGCCCTGAAGAATTTCCAGATTCTCGACAATGCTTATGGTATTTTGGGAATTGAATTCATGGCTGCTGCTCAAGCCCTTGACCTACGTAGAAAATATGAGACACCATATGAACTCGGAAAGGGAACGCAAATTGCTCATACCGTAATCCGTAAACACGTAAAGTATCTTGATATCGACCGCCCGCTCTATCCCGATCACAACAGGATGAAGGAACTGGTGAAATCATGCGAAATCCTTGTGGAAGTGGAGAAAGCTATAGGTTCCCTGGATTCCTAACATAGGAGAACGGCTCATATCGCTAACGCAATGAGTAAATCAGACATGACCCGGATTCGGAGTATTGAAGTGGGGAGGAAATCATGATCATTACCTTGCGTGACATAGAGGACGCGAGGAAGACCATACGAGACCACGTCAACAAGACTCCGCTGATACGTTCGCAGTTTTTCTCTGATGTTTGCGGAGGAGACGTGTATCTTAAGCTCGAGAACGCGCAGGTCACAAACTCTTTCAAAATAAGAGGGGCCATCAACAGGATGATGAAGCTGAGTGCCGAGGAAAGGAAGCGGGGGATCATCGCAGCTTCGTCAGGAAATCACGCTCAAGCTATCGGTGTCGGTGCGGAGAAACTGCATTTGAAAGCAACCGTGGTCGTCCCCGAGAACTGTCCTAAAATAAAGGTTGAGAAGATCAAGAGACATAAAATCAAGTTGATTTTACATGGCGAAATATACGACGTAACAGAGCAGTATGCTCGAGAGCTTGCAAAAGAAGAAGGGCTGACATTCATCTCCGCCTACAATGATCCATTCGTCATCGCAGGACAAGGAACGGTGGGGTTAGAAATTCTCGAGGACCTTCCAGCGGTAGACACGATTATTGTGCCTGTTAGCGGAGGAAGTTTAATCTCGGGGATAGCCATCGCAGCAAAGAGCATCAAACCCAGCGTAGAGATTCTTGGAGTGCAACCTGAAACTACGCCTGCAATGTACTATTCATTGAAGGCAGGGAAGATTATTGACGTAGGAATGCGGGATACTATAGCGGACGGTTTATCCGGAAACATCGAGAAAGGGTCAATAACGTTTGAGATGGTTCAACGGTACGTAGACGAAGTTCTGCTATACGATGAAGAAACCATTAGGAAAGCAATTCGTGTGCTATGGGAAAAAGAGGGGCAAGTTGCCGAAGGATCTGGAGCAATCTCGATTGCTCCAATCATGAATAGTGGACAGAGATTCGCGGGGAAGAGAACAGTTGCTGTGATAAGTGGCGGAAACATCGACAACCGAGTCCTTCAAGACATATTGGCCTCGTAAGCTTGGAAAACGGTCACTCTGCGGCGTAGCGAACTCCTTGGGTTACGCCGCTTTGAAGTGTCTTACTGCATCCGCCAAGCCGGATAGAAAGCCCGCTATCTCTTGAACGGTATTGAAGTGTGCGAGGCTTGCGCGAACACCAATGGTTTTCCCGTACGTCTTCAACGTCCTGGAATAGAAGCCCCCGCTATTTTCCGCCAAGAGAGCTATTGCATGCTTGTCCCAGAAGTATTGTGCTACCTCATGCGGGTCTGCGCCGATAATATTGAAGGTGAAGGTTGGGACACGCTGGTCTGTTCTTTCAGGACCTCTTGGACCATATAATTCTACATCTTTCATATCGCTCAATCCTTCCATGCCGCCTGCTCCGCTGAGCATAGCCCGCGAAAGAGTCTGCTCATATTTGCGTATCCATGAGAGCGCAGCCTTAAGGATGCGTCTTCTTCCCGTGTATTCGCTTATTTCAGCACCAACCTCCTGCTGGACCTCATTTCCTAACCAGTTTAGGTATTCAATCACCGCGCTGATTGAAGCAAAGAGCGCCTGATCTCGAGTTCCCATCTCCCACTTCTCTGGAGGCTCGTTTGGAGCAGGCACTACTTTGTATGGCTCTAGCTTCTCCAGCAATTCCTTCTGCCCGTAGGCGAAACTTCCGCGTCGGCTGAACAGCTTGTACGCTGAGAATACGAGAAAGTCGCAATCAAGTTTCTCAACGTCAACTGGAATATGAGGAACCGTGTGGACAGCGTCGAGAATTGTGTAGGCGCTTACTTCCTTCGCCAATCTAATCAATTGAGCAGCAGGAGTTATCGACCCCATTACGTTTGAGACCCCAGCTATTGAGACTACTCGGGTTCTGCTGTCGAGAAGACTCACGAAATGCGGTATGTCCAATTGTCCGTCAGCTGGATTAAACCTTGCAAACCTGACTTCTTTGATTACGCCCCGGCGTTCGAGTTCGAGCCAAGGGCTGATATTCGCATAGTGTTCATAGTCGGTGAGAATGACATTCTCTTTCCCCGACAATTCCTTCGATAGAGCGTAGCTAAGATGAAAGAGGATACTGGTTGCGGATTCACCAGAGAAAATACAACTCTCTGACGGGGCGTTCAGGAAGTCGCTTACGGCTCTTCTACCTTCCATTATTACTTCTTCGTTCCTCTTCGACTCCCATGAGGGGCCGCCAACGTTCGCGGAACAATCTATGCGCGCCTTCGCTTCTGTCTCAGCAACGCGCCGGAGAACGAGTGATCCGGCGCCATTTTCGAAGAATATTCTTCTCCTCCCGTTCGCATCGACATCGGCGCGTGGGAACTCTCCTCTTACGGCTTGGTGTAGTTCACTTAGCACCATGTGGCTAGTTTGTGCAGTCAAGTGATTCTATGCCTCGCATCTGCCAGGCGATACAGCGCCTTTGTTATATTTGTAGGTACCCTTGAGAGGTGACTGACTTCTTGAAGGATATGGGCAAGTTTACTCACTCATATCCTCAGGTAATTTGTACCAGGCTTTTTTCTCGCCTAACTTTGCCCGCATTTTCCAGTTCATAGTCTTCGGCTCGCTATTTATCAGTTGAGAAACCACCGCCATCCTATGTTTCACGATTTCTTTATCTTTAGTGGTTAAATCGAATTTGTCAAGCATGGCCGTGGTCTTGTCAAGTACGATTGTGAAGGTCTTGTAGATTCCCCAATCGTTCGCACAAAGTTCCGCAAGGCGTTTCCCATTTATTGCGTCAGGCTTCTCTGAATCAACAACTTCGTGATCAAGAAACATTGCGATGATATCTTTGAAGTCTTTCTCGTTCGTTTTGAAGATCTGCAGCTTTGTCGCGAGTAGGTCCGCCATTGTGAGTGTCAACGGTTCAAGTGTTAGCCTGTCCTTGAGGTCTATTTTGTGGCACATATCGAAGTAATCTAGGAATATGTCCACTCTTCTCTCATTCGGCAGGTCAAAGAACATCAGTCGGCTCCCACCACGAAGAGCGTTGAACGAGTCATTCGGCGAGTAGCCGAGCTTAGGGAATAACTCCCGAATCCGGCGAGACTGCTTTTTGAAACCGACAAGGTCTATGTCCGGGTATTTGCGTGAGACACTAGGCCGCTTAGCGCTTGGGCATCGAAAACCAATTGCCGTCCCGCCAAGGAGACGAAGGGTGATGCCTTCACTTTGGGCAGTTGAGATTATCCGGTCGGCCTCATTGAGGATATTAGACTCAGTCACAGGACTCACACAAGGGATAACAAAAAAGAAGGAGGGGTAGGGTTGTGCTTAAGGGCCTGGGTCTAAGGAGGCGGAATTTCTCCGTAAATCTGTGTTATGTTGATACCACGCCGTTCATTCTTAGCTGCGAAGTAGACGAAGATCGCTACGCCGATCATCATCCAGAGGATTGATACGTCCCAGCCAAGCAGCGAGATTCCGATCGTGCTCAATGTCAGTATCCAAAGCATGCCGATAGCCGCAAGCGCGCCGAAGAAAGTCATGTCTGGAATCCCGAATATTCTTCTATGCGTGCCTTTCTCCCAGATGTCACGACGCTTGTACGGTAAGACGATAGCACAGAAAGCAACCATGACATAGACGAACGCGAACCAGAACGATGAATTTGCTGCGCTTGCTAGGTAGCCCAACGAGGTAAAGAAGGTTAAGGCCACGATTACGGCCGCGATCATGGTGAAGATAGTGGCTGGAATGGGCGTGTGGGTTCTGTCACTGACTTTGCCGAACACTGATGGAAACATCCTATCGAACGACATTCCGAACATGCTTCTGGTGGCGCAAAGATAGGTTACGATTATGGAGGTTATCGGCCAGAACCACCACGCAGCGAGAATTCGAATCGCGGCTGATCCTGCCAAACTTGCTGAGAAGAGAGGCATTGATGGGAGTAGCATGTATGGCGCGACGGCCGCCGTCTCGTTGGCCGCCAGTTTCCCTGCTTGGAATAGGTTGTAAACGTAGCTGTATTGCAGTATGAAGCTTCCATAGGCATTGTATGCTAGCCACGTTACGAGCGAATACCAGATGACCGTTGCAACCATTCCTCCAGTGAACCAATATAGGAAGGAGGAGCGTGGGTTCCTCACTTCTCCAGCAACGTACGAGTTGATTTCGTAACCCGTTAGTGCCCAGAAGATGTACACGACAATACCGAGTGTGTCATTGAACCAACCACTGGAGGTATTGGCTACATAACCAGCCAAGTTGTATTTTGTTGCTAGGCTTTGTATCATTTGGTATGAACCAGCTCCCCATACATTGTTCCAAACAAAGGGAATCGTTGTCGGATTGTTGGTAGCAAAGAGTACTGCAGAAACAATAAGGCCGATAGCATTCAGACCCCAGATGGCCATGACTATTTTCATGTAGTGTTTGATTTCGATCATCGCCAGCAGGCCAAGAACGACTATTACAAAAATGATGACAGCGCCTTGCGTGACCGTGTTGCTTTCCATTGCAGTGGCGAAGGCCGTAAGCGCTGGGATTCCTGCAGCCCCACCAATAATGGTGAAAATGACGGGGATGACACTTTCAAGCACGTAGCCGATTAGGCCGATCGAGAATATCTGAGCTATCCAGTAGATCCATCCTGTCCCAAACCATCCAACGAATGGATCAACGAACCTTGAAACCCAGACGTACGCGCCGGCTGTCCTCGGCGTAGTTATCCCAAGCAGAGCAAAGCAAATGACACTTAGGAGTGTCGGAACTGCTACGATTAGAAATGCGCCGGGGACACTTCCATTTGGATAGCTGTAGATCACGGAAATCGAGTAGAGAGTTATGCCGCTTCCTGCCATCGACGCCCACGGAAGCATGAATGAGCCGAAAGGTCCGATCTCTTTGACGAGCCCTGTTGATTTTCTTAGGAAGAGTTCTACTTTGAATTCTTCGGTCAAGGTATTGACCAAAGCTGACCTCTGCCGCTAGCGCTTATTAAACTAACTACGAAGGCCGCGGCGATTTTCATTCGAGAAAACTGCGTTATAAGAAATAATGCAGAGAAAGGTCGAGCACTGACTGGCGGCCGCGCACTTGCAAGAACCCGCCACCAAAGTGTAGCATTGGTGATTGACCGAATGACTTAACTTCAGTACGCTTCCTAAATCAAACTTCGACGCAACTTGTCCGGGACCAAGATTCTGTTCGCCACCGACCTTCACGGTGGAGATACCTACTTTCTCAAGATACTCTCAGTATCAAATAGTTCTAAGGTAAATGTGCTAATGATGTGCGGCGACCTCACCGGTAAAGCGATAGTGCCAATCGTTAAACTCGATGACAACATATATGCGACAAATTTCTTTGGGGTTGACTACAGGATGAGAGAGGACGAGCTCCCTAAGATACAAAACGAAATACGAAAGGTTGGGTACTATTACTACCATTGTGGAAGGCCGGAATATGAGGAGTTCCGGGCCAAACCAGAACGGGTAACGGAACTATTCGACAAGCTAATGCAGCAGACAATCAAAAACTGGCTCGCAAAAATTGATGAAATCATTCCTAAGGATGTTCGGGTTATAATGAACCCTGGCAATGACGACACCTTCACCATCGATGAGGTGTTGAAGAGCTCTGAGCGCGTCGAGTACACATTAGGGAAATGCGTGAACCTTGACGATAAGCACTCGCTCGTAAGCTGCGATTGGGTCAATCCCACTCCTTGGAATTCTCCCCGCGAATGCAGCGAACGTGACCTAGAGAAACGCCTGCGGGCAGAAATTCAAAGAGCCCCCTCGACAGAGAACTTGGTCTGCGATTTTCACGCACCCGCATACAATACGGTGCTGGACCTTGCGCCGAAGCTCGGAAAAGACTTGCGGCCGAAATTCTTCATGGGTACGCCTATGATGGACCACGTGGGAAGCACGTCAGTAAGAAAGGTCTTACAAGAATTCCAACCAAAGCTCGCGTTACATGGGCACATTCATGAGTCAGCTGGAGTCTGCAACATTAAGCGTACCATCTGCATCAACCCAGGTTCTGCATATGTGGAAGGGGTAATGCATGGATGCCTGCTGACGCTCACCCCAGACGGCATCGACCATCAGCTAATTGTAGGCGGCTAAGAGATATCGACCCAGAAGAGCGAAACGCTAGCCCATCTGTTCAACGGACTCACTCATCGCAAGCCCGTACCACAATGCGTGGGGAAGACTTTCATCGTTGTTTCGAGCTTCTGTCTACGAACGCTAGGCAGAGAAGTTTAGTCTAAGATATGTGCCATGTAAGTTCGTCAGCCGTTTGTCTGATGAGAGCAGCTCGCGAGAACGCGAACATCCTGCGTTCGCGTAGCCAAACAGAACTGCTACGCGGGTTCGAGTTAAATCGTTTCTTCGCGAATCGCATTAGCTTTGCTCGGGGATGAAGCTGCTGCGACAGAGTTTGAGCGTTCTCGAGTGGGCGTCTCCTTCTTCGGCGCCTCCATGTCGTGCAACGACTGAACTTCCCTGATTTCTCTCAGTTTGTGTCGAATCAACGTGTTCTCCAGTTCTTCTTTGAGTAAGTGTAGTATGTCGTGGTGCATGTGGACGAATAGGGAATGCGTCCTATCTCGCGGTCGTTCAAGGGAGATCGGCAGGATCTTTTTCACCTTTGCTGGGCGAGAGGATAGTACAACAACCTTGTCTGCGAGTTCAATGGCTTCTGAGAGATTGTGTGTGACGAGGACGAACGTTTTTCCGGTCTCTTTGTGGATGTCGGCAACTTCCTCGCGTAGAACGTCCGCGGTTACTTCGTCGATTGCGCTGAACGCTTCGTCCATGAGGACTACTTCCGGTTCCACGGCGAGGGCACGCGCAATTCCGACCCTCTGTCGCATTCCTCCCGACAGTTGTTTAGGGTACATGTGTTCGTATCCTGCTAGCCCAACCATTTCTATATATTCTCTGGAACGGGCTCGACGGTCCGGCTTCGGCGTCTTGCGCATTTCTAGACCGTATTCGACATTCTCCAGGACCGTTCTCCACGGGAAGAGTCCGAAGCCTTGAAAGACCATGCTAATCTTATCATGTGGGCCTCGAACTGGGCCGCCCTGAAAACGAACCTCCCCTGATGTTGGAGCATCAATCCCAGCCATGATCTTGAGCAAGGTGGACTTACCGCAGCCGCTCGGACCAACTATGGTGACAAATTCGCCGTGGTCGATTCCGAAGCTAACTTCATGGAGCGCGTGCGTCTTGTCACGCGCTTCATAGAATTTGCTTACGTTCTCGAGTTCGACATGCGGCCCCATTAAGCCCACTTCTTGGCCCAAGACTCCAGTGACCCGAAAAACACCCTGTCAACCACCACAGCAACCAGGGCTATCGCCAGAATTGCCGCAAACCCGCTGTCGAGTGACCCGCCGCTGACGGACCCTTCAATGAAACTACCTATGCCCGCAGCTCTTGTCGCTATCTCAATGGCGATTATTATTTCCCAACCGAAGTCGTAGGCGAGCCTTAGGCCGCTGAACATGTGTGGGGATATGGCTGGGAGAACCATCTTTGTGAAGGTCGAGAGCCGGTTTGATTTGAAGACCGATGTAACCTCGAAAAGTTCCTTTGGGATATTTCTCGTTCCGTCTCTCACAGTGAAATATATGGGGAAGAAGCCGGCCAAGGAAGCCATTATGACAGCTGCAACACTTCCCGCGCCGAACCAGAGCACCAAAAGCGGGAGGAAGGATAGGTCGGGCAAAGCTCCGAAGAGCATAATGAGCGGCGTAAACGTTAAGTCAAATTTGTTCTTGCTCCCCGCAACGAAGGCAATCGGCAAAGCAGTCGCGAAGGCTAACATTAAACCGAGACTCAAATTTAGGAAACTGTGCGCGATGCGAAGCAGGAACGACGGCTGCTGAATGGACAAGAAGAAAACACCTAGCACACCTGAGAAGGTTGGCAGGTTTGCCTGTGGAACCAGGTTGAGCCTTGTAATCAGTTCCCAAGCGACGAATCCCATTCCTAGCGGGATCACCCATAGGTAATTCGTAAGCATATTTTCCGAGAGAACCCTACCAGTCAACGACAGTGCGAGGGCTTTCTGTTTCTCGACGGACACTTCCAAGTAACCTCAAAAGACGAAAACAAGTAGATGTCATACTGTCTGTCAAATTAAGGTTCGAGCCTCTGGACTTAGCGTTTTGCCTTGAAGGCGCGTTCCTGCTCGACAATCCGTTAACACAATACAACCGTGAACCGTTAAGGGAGTATCTGAAATTTCCGGAACGATTTACAATCGGATGTTAACAAAACTTGCACAAAAAAATATCCAGACGAACGCCAAAAATCGTGTGGCCTGCCGGACTAGTTTATGGGGATGCGTAGGTGAACTTAATAGAGGTTGATGGCATCTTCTCCATGCGGTATGTGGAAACACAAACCAAAGTTCATGGAACAACAAATGTGACTTAGTTCAGGTTGAGGTACTGCTTGGGTGAATTTGCAACCTTTAATGATTTTGAGAAAGAAATTCGACGCATAATTTCCGAAGCTGACGGTAGAAAGATCCCTCTGAGGATATTGGGCGGCGCAGCAATTCGTATGCACTGTCCAGCCCATAAGGACTTGTACGAAAAGCTCAAACGCGTCCCAAAGCACGACATGGATTTCGTTACCTACAGCAAGTTTCGCCCACTCACAAAGAGCCTCTTCATCGACTTGGGATATGAGCCGTACATCTCCCTCATGCTCACAGGAGCCACAGGAAGGCACAGACAGATTTTCAACGATAAGGAAGGAAACAAAGCCATCGACGTTTTCTTGGACAAACTCGAAATGTGCCATGTGATAGATTACAAGGACCGGTTGGAGTTGGACACGCCAACAGTTCCCCTAGCTGAGCTTCTGCTTCAAAAGCTTCAGATCGTCCAAACGAACGAGAAGGATATCCAAGACACGATAATACTTCTTATAGAGCATGACCTTGGAAAAGGCGACAAGGAAGAGATTAACGCTGATTATATCGCTAAAGTTCTGGCGAACGAGTGGGGCTTCTACTACACGGTTTCATTGAACTGCGGCAAAATAAGGGAATTTCTGGGAAAATACGAACCCTTGACTAAGCAGGACAAAGCGGTTGTGATGGAGCGGATTGATAAGCTCCAGGAGAGGGTCGAGAAACAGCCCAAGACGTTTCAATGGAAGATGCGGGCCAAAGTTGGGCCATCGGTCAAGTGGTATAACCAAGTAGAAGAAGTACAGCGCGACTAGTCGTACCGAGAACAAAACTGAAATATGGATAAGCGACCGTAACGGCCGGAGTCATTACTTGGCTAAGGTCACAATATCTTTGCCTCCGACTTTCATGGTAGCGAGGTTGTCTGGCGCAAATTTCTGAACTCCGCAGCAATGTTCAAGGCAAACTGGTTGATTATGGGCGGAGACCTTACCGGCAAAATTCTGACACCTATAGTGCGTCAGGCCGATGGTACATACAAATCCGAATTTTTGAACGAGACACACATTGTTCAACCTGATCAAGTCGAGAACTTCAAACGACGAGTAAGAGAGCAATGCTACATACCATACGTATGCAGCGAAAGTGAATTCGAGACCCTGAAGAATGCTTCTCAAGATGAAATAGAGAAAATATTCGCTGAGCTTGAATGCGAGACGTTGAAGGACTGGTTAGAACTGGTGCCGAAGAAGATCCCACAAGGGACTAAGGTCCTCATTCATCCTGGCAACGACGACAAATTTGAACTGGATGGGGTGATAAAAGCCAGCCCATACGTTACCTACGCCGAAGAATCCGTAGTGGATCTAGATGGAGAACATGAAGCGGCCTGCTGCGGATGGTCGAACCCAACACCGTGGAACAGCCCGCGAGAATGCTCCGAAGAAGAGTTAATGGTCAAGCTCGAGAAAGCGGCCTCTCAAGTTCGCAACGTTGACAGATCCGTATTTTGTCTACATTGTCCGCCGTACCAGTCACAGATTGACAATGCACCTCAGTTAGACAAGAATTTCAAACCCATAATGGAGGGAGGTCGACCAAAGATCATCCCAGTCGGCTCAAAATCGGTTCGAACCATCATAGAGAAATATCAACCTCTCCTAGGAATGCACGGCCACATCCACGAATGCAGAGGATGGATGAAGATCGGTAGAACTCAATGCATGAATCCGGGCTCGGAATATACAGAAGGAATTCTGAGCGCTTACCTGATCGAGATAGATGGCGAAAAGATAAAACGACTACAACGCGTTGAAGGCTAGCTGTTCATTAATCCGCGCAGCATCTCTCTACAAAACGAAAAAGCCGCCCAACTCAAGGCCGCTTCGTCGTGAGTATGGTAAAAACGATAAAAGCCAAAATTATAAGGCCGATAGTGATTCCAATGATGCTCGGATGCTCGGTAAGCAACTTTCGTACATTCATGTTTCGTCCGACGAGCCCTCTATTCCGCGCGCATATGGTTCTTGCGTATTTACTCTAGAGAGTTGAATTGCCTCTCCAATAGGTAGCGATTTCACGTTTCCTTAGAGAAGATTACTAAGCTTCAACTCGACGAATGCTGAACCATTTTAGTAGGCGAGATATTTTCTCCGCAGTAGGTCGCTTACTAGGCGGTTCAGGCGCATTTGGTTCGCCATGCTGCGTCCCAACTGGTTAGGGCTCGTGCTCATTTCACCCGTAGAGATGTTAACGTAACCCAACCCGACGTCTCTGTTCCCAAACTGACTGATAACATTGTTCACAGAGTCGGGAGCAGGTTCGTCGCTCAGAAGAAGCAACCATGACCATTTGATGTCCTTCTGATCGCGCTGAGTCTCGACAATCCTCAGAAGCCTCATCAATTGTTCTTTTGTACGGGACCCATCAACCCAATGAGCGTACATGCACACATTATAGTTGGGCATGACCGTGTACGCCAAGAACCGGGAAAGAAGGAATCCTTTGGAACGAGTACCACCTCGAGCCAGTAATGGGAACACTTCTCCAGATAGCTGATAATCCCTGAAGGTTTCGCTCAGATCAGCCAACCATCGTGCTCTCCCACGCTGAAGTTCTCTCTCCAGACCACCAACCAAATCAGGCGGACGATCCTCAGGTGCGTGCGAGTCGATGCGAGAAGAAACAAAATCACGGAACACGTACGGATCAAGGCCGCAACCAGATGAGTCGATGTCGCAATGAATCCCATCTCTCTCGAAGTAGACTCTAACCTTATGTCGTCCGTAACTGTCCTTAACCAAAGAGCATTCTTTGAACTCTGACCATTGATGAGGGTCTAAATCTCTTCTACCTATTCTCTCTTGATACCCGCGATCGTCATACTCCAACTCTCGATGATCACGCAGGAAATAGAGAACCACGGATGATACTATTCCCAGCAAGATCGGCCCAACAAGGCTGAAGGCAGGTATAAAACCAGACAGCCCAAGAAGATTAATGACGACCGACCAAAGAATCGAGAAACCCACGGTCAGAGGAGCCCAGTAAACCGCTATCCTGGAGTACTGCACCTTTGACCTTCGAACCAACTTTATCCCCACTCAGCTATGACTTGAGATGAAATATAGCTTTGAGTATACCGACCGCGATTTCGGAGCTTTGGAATTAGCGAAGGCCGGAATCAATTGTTAGATTTTACCGAGCACTTTTCTCACATAGGTTCCCACATTCTGCGTCGACAAGTGCTCTTTGAAAGTGTGACCTTCCGTTTTGCTCAGTCCTGGGCATAGCGGGTCGACTCGCAGGCGAGTTCCCGAGGGGATGAGTGGGTATAGTCGGCATGCGATGGGTCTGATATTGTATATTGAGCATCTGGGCTTGTCTCCTTCGTATTTGAGAAATATGCATGCGCCGTCTTTTCGTCTCTTGAGCCAGTGATGGTTTCCACGACGTTCAATGATTGTTTCATCAATTCCGTTTTCTTTCGCATATTGCAGAACCCTATCCACGTCGTCTCTCCCTAGATTGACCCTTAAATGACAGGAGGCTCCGCAAGCCACACATTCATGTCTGACCTTGCCCGAGCTGAAATCTTCGAAACTCCGAAAAGCCAAGTATCGTTCAAAATATAGGTAAATCGATACTCGCGTTACGATGACCGATGCAACGAGGAGCGCTATCGAGTTCGCGACTCCTTGCCCAGAAAAGTATGCGATGGCGGCTATGACGGCGCTGGCAGAATAGCCACACCTCAGCAGAATACGGTCCAGTCTCAAGGCAAATGACTTCGGCGCTGGGTTGATTTAGGGAGTTAAATGGCTTTACGCAGGAAAAAGGAAAAAAGAGGAAAGAAAAGGGTTAGGGCTTAATCTATTCGGGTGGGATTTGGGCGAATATCGTGCTGTAGTCGACTTCTTTGGCCTTCCCGTACTTGTAGTAGGCGTAGATTAGTGCTGCGATAACGCCTGTTGCCAATAGCATCCAAAACGCTTGGTATTCGGCTGAGATGATCATGTAGTCCAGGTAGAGGTTTGCAATTACGCCGACCACTCCGATAGTGGCCATGCCTACCTTCCCGCCGTACTTGACTGGAGCAGTCTCGTAGATTCTAGCGGCTGACTTTCTATAGGGTAGGAAGACAAGCGAAAGCGCGAAGAGGGTGAAGAAACACGCGTCGAAGATGTCGGTGGAAGCGACACCGGTCGAGAAGATGAAGTCTAGTCCGCCTCCTAGCATTCCTGGTCCCGGGTTCCAGCTTCCTCCATGACTCAGAACGCCTGATTCGGAGAAGCAGCCCAAGATTGCGAAGATACCGCACACTATGGTTGCGTTTACTGGGGAGTGGAATCTCTCGTTTACATTAGCCAATGAATTGGGCAATACCCGGTCGAAGGCCATTGCGAAGAGAATTCTCGAGGCGGTCAGGATGAATGGTGGAATGTCGTTTGCAACCCAAAATATCGCAAAGATTAGAACAAGCCAGTTGAGACTTGAAAGTCCAAGGCCTATACCAGTCATACCCGCGATTGTTGTGCTCCATGCTTTGATTAGTGGCAAACCAGTGTTTTTGAGATGTCCGGCCCCGTAGGACAGGTAAGCGTACGCCTCGAAGAATGACCAGACGTTGCCGTTGGGGAGCGTTATTCTGCCGAGTGCAGCAGATGCGTATGCTGCTAGCGAGGATACAAGTACGTACATGATGATGATTATGAATGAAGAGAGGAGCAGCACTTTTGGTAAGGTCCTGTTCGCCTCTTTCACCTCGCCTGCTACGAATGTCGACGCTGCGTATCCGACGTAAGCAAAGTACGCGCCAATCATCGCCGTGCTCACCGCGGACCAATAGTTGCCGACGTTAGCTGCGTCGAGTCCTTGGCTAAGAGCTGCAGTCACATAAGATGAGGGAGTTACTCCGGCGAAACCCTGCGCAGTGGCGAATGTTGAAACGCCCAACGACAAGGCAGTTGGATTAGCGATTGATGTGGCAAGTAAGTAGATGATGTAGATCGTAAGGACTGCTGGTATCCAGAACATGACCTGAAGCAGCATCCCTGCTAGTCGCACTCCCAGTGAGCCGACTGCCGTGAAGAGAATCACTAGCAAGAGGCCTCCTCCGAATAGGGCGACATCAGTGATTCCCGCTCCAGTAATTCCCACCATGGGTCCGAAGATGAAGAAGATACCTTCAAAGACGGCGACGGCTATGATTCCGAAAGACCAAGAAATGGTCATGAATTCCCACGATGAACTGACAAACGCCCAAAATGGGCCGACCATTCTTGAGATTACGACGTAGCCTCCCCCTGAGCGTGGCATTGCAGCTATTAGGATTGAGAAAGCAAACACAGAGAGTAGGATGATGATTCCTCCAATGATAAACGCCATAACCATTGGTGGAATACCTGCAACCCAAAGGTTCTCGGGAAGCGGCGCTTTGCCCGTAAATTGAAAGATTCGTTTCTGCCAGCCGAGGCCCATGACGTTACAGAGTATGATGATGACCGCTGTGAACATACCGATTTCCCTGACGAGCCCTGTAGCTTTTCTTGCAAATAGTTTCTTTTCTGACATTTTCCTTCAGTCCATTGTGGCCGGTTGTAGTGAATTTAACACTATTGGTTGCACTTGAAGTTGACATCTGTCCGAATCAAAATTCGGACACTAATGTGTCGTATCAAGGATATGCAACAATTGACGACCCCTGCGAAACCGTTCCCTTTGCCTCCCCTTTCGAGAATGACTTTTCAATTCGGTCTTTGCTTCACTCGTAGAGAACCCGCAGGAAACGTTCCACGTTTAGAATTTGAAGCCTTACGGCACCACAACTTCCGCGAATATCTGTAGCGACGGCGTCTCAAAGACCGTTTTTCTACTTCCGTCCTCTTAGAAATCGACATCGCTTGGATTTGCGATCTCAAGAAGACGCATACTGTAAAGAGACAAGACTTTTCTCCACGAAACTTTCAAAGCCACGGTTGGGTTTACGACTTGACACAGGCTCAAATGGCCCGAATGAAACAATCCCAAATATCACTTTCTGTGGATGAACTCCCCAAGAAGTGGTACAACATTCTTCCAGACTTACCGACCCGCATCGCTCCCCCTAAGGACCCTGAAAAAGGCCCTTCGCGGCTCGAGTTGCTCGGCAAGCGCTTAATAGGAGAATGCTTGCGGCAGGAGAATTCTGAGTCACGATGGATTGACATCCCCGAAGAAGTGAGAGAGCTCTATATTCACGCGGGAAGACCGAGGCCGTTGTACCGAGCCTACAGACTTGAGAAAAAACTCGGTCTAAAGAAAGTTCGCCTTTACTATAAGCGCGAAGACCTGAGCCCTACGGGTTCTCATAAAGTTAACACAGCACTCGCCCAGGCTTACTATGCCCAGAAGGAAGGTAAGAAGGTCCTAGTCACAGAAACGGGTGCCGGTCAATGGGGTTCAGCATTATCATACGCTGCGAGCCTAATTGGCCTGTCAACATTCGTATTCTGGGTTAGAGCAGTCTACAACTGGAAGCCCGAACGTAGGATTCTCATGCAGATGTATGGAGCTAAAGTGCATGCGTCACCGAGTAGAGAAACGTCCTGCGGGAGCAAACTCCTCGATCAGGACCCGAATCATCCGGGATCCTTGGGAATCGCCGTTTCAGAAGGTTTAGAGTATACTGATGGTTCACCTGACCGAGTCTATTGTCTCGGTTCCGTGCTGAACCATGTCCTGCTTCACCAATCAGTAGTTGGCTTGGAAACCATCAAGCAATTTGAACAAGTGGATGATTCCCCCGACCTCATTGTGGGATGCGTAGGCGGAGGATCGAATTTTGGCGGCATCGCTCTCCCGTTCATGGGAGAAGTTTTAGCAGGAAAACGACGCTGTGAATTCCTCGCTGCTCAATCTGAATCATCGCAGAACCTAATCAAGGGTGAATACAAGTACGACTTCGGCGACCATGCTGAGCAGACCCCACTTTTGATGATGTACACCTTAGGCCATCAGGCAGTGATGCCTCCCATACGGGCAGATGGTCTACGTTACCATGCTGCAGCGCCCATCCTAAGCGCACTTAGGCATAGTGGCCATCTCAAGGCAGTGGCTTATCCAATAGACGAAGTCGTAGTTTTTGAGGCAGCAAGGATGTTCCTGCAAACTGAGGGATGGTTAATCGCAGGCGAATCGGCTCACGCAGTGCGAGCTGCAATCGATGCTGCGAAAGCCGCGGAGAGCAGAGGAGAGGAGAAATGCATCTGCATGAACATAAGCGGTCACGGATTCTTGGACATTGACGCCTATCGAGCCGTTCTCAAAATAGAATAGGAACGCGAACGAGAGACTTCCGCCCGCCATTAGATTCTAGGCGCAAGCAGGTCTCATTTACCTTCAACCATTGTTCTCAGAATCCACATTGGTGAACCTCTATGCCGAGCGCTGTGATATAGCAATGGTCTCGTGGCGCCCTTTCAAGATGCTCGTTTGTTTATTCATTGGACACAACGACTCCACAGTCGTAATGCAGCTGGGCAAACTCATCACTCAAGAATTTGAAGCGAGAAAATGTTCTAGGTGCAGTAGAATTCTTGTCCCCCTCCCGAAGAATAGCGCGGCGATTGCAGAAGATTCAACGTAGCTACTACGCGAATGCCGAAAGGAAGAGAGGCGGAGAGGAGGGCTTGCTTGCCTATTCTGGCGGAATTTCTGCGAAGCGGTGGAATGTCGTCCGCAATCGGGCATACCGAAGATGAAGAGAAGCCGGTTTAGTCCGCTTAGCCCAAGATAGATGCGCGTCATTTAGCTCCGCGAAAACATGCAAGCAGCTCTTCCGGTTGTGCCTATCTGCGGAGCAACGTGAGTACTAGAAACAGAATTGGAAACATCATGAGGACAACGATGAAAGTGTACTTTCTCTTTCTTTCCGACCGTTTGAATTGATCCTCACAGATTGACCCACAGAATTCCCTATCCATTCCGACTGGTGTTGAACATACGGCGCAATGTCGATGCTTCGGGACCGTTACTTTCTCCGCTTGTTTCATATACTTGGACATGAACGCTTCACACTCAGCATTGGTGCAAGTCTAGAAAAACCTGCCGAATTACTGGACTCTTATTCTGGAGCTTCTCTTCTTTTCCTCCAAAATCTTCCCTCCTCCTCAGCTAGGCCTGCATGCCGCCTCTCCCACGCCATGTGTTTCGGGTAATCCTCTTCGCAGAACATCTCCCCGCAGTACTGACACTTTTCTAGTTTGGGCAGTTCTCTTCCGCACGTTGCGCATTTTGGCAACATTAACCCCAAATTACATTGGGGTACCAACATTAAAAGTAAGGAGTGGGCAAATGTTCCCCTGTCCCGGGGCGCCTCGTTGTTTGAGATGTGAGAGGTGTGGAGTGGAGGTCGACCTTCCCTTCAAGTGCAATTACTGCGGGCACTACTATTGCCCCGACCACAGATTACCGGAAAATCACGAGTGCAGTGAAACATGGCGCGTGAAGGCCGTCAGGTCTGCTAGGGCGAACGCTTCAACCATGCAACTCGCGTCCGGGGCTCGGAGCATGCTCCTTTCACCCAGCTTACGTGGTGTCCGTTTCAGTCGGACTGAGTTGCGCCATTTGGCGTTGGGTACAGTATTGGTGACGGCGGCCGGCGTTTCCTTTATCCTCGGAAACGCATTCACGCTACCCGGGTTGATACTGGCAGCGTTAATTTTCTCGATGGGCTTCATACTACATGAGCTTGCTCACAAGTATGTAGCCCAAGGGTATGGGCTTTGGGCTGAGTTTCGAGTAAATGCAACTGGGTTAATTTTGACAGCCCTTTCCATTGTCTCTCCCATAAAATTCATCGCGCCTGGGGCGGTCGTGATCTCAGGGTTCGCAGAGAAAGACCATATCGGCCGCACCGCCATCGCGGGGCCCATTGTAAATGTGATAATTACCATAGCGCTTCTCACTCTTCTTCCGAGCCTTCAGCAATCACTCGTGTACCTTCCGATCTTGTTCGGCGCTAGCATCAACGCGTTTCTCGCCCTGTTTAACATGATTCCGTTCTCAGTTTTTGATGGTCGGAAAGTTTACTATTGGAATAAACTTTACTGGGCGGCCTTGTTCTTTGTGTCACTTGCCCTTACGATCTATACGAATTTCGTTCTCAGGCCCTTCTCGTAGGCCGCGCGATCTTATTCCTTTACTACCTTAACCAGCAAGAAAGCACCGACTAGGAAGAGCACTAGCGCCATTAAGGCTACGACAGAAATATCGAGCTTCAATCGGTGAAGCATAACAAGGCTGAGGTAGCTCGGTGACATGATTAGGGCTGCCGCGACCAGCACCAACACAACATCACGGAAACCACGTTTCTTCTCCGGTTCTTGCTCCGCCAACGGTACATACCTCAAGCTACGCGCACTTGCCGTGTCGGCAAATAAATACTCCTACGTTCTTCAACACCCACCGCCGAAATCATGCCGCTTACTCTGCCATTCATTATTTCTCACGAAAGTTCCCCGGCGGCGACCAAAATCAGTATGGCAGTAAGGGACCTACGTTATTTCTGGACCGGTTTTTCTGCCAGCGATTTCCACCGTGTCTTCGCGTTGTTGTCATTTCTTGATATAGAAATTTCCCGTAGACTTTATACATGATGGTTGTGTGCGCCAGCTTAACTCGAAATGAAAGGTGAACGTGAATGAATGATTATGTTTCAAAGCTAATGGCCGAAGTTAAAGCAAAGAATCCCGCCGAACCTGAATTTCATCAAGCAGTTCAGGAAGCCGCCGAGTCAGTTAGCATCGTTATCGAACGACATCCGGAATACAAGAAAGCCAAGATCCTGGAGCGAATAATCGAACCCGAACGCGTTCTGATGTTTAGAGTACCCTGGCAAGATGACAAAGGCAACTATTGCGTAAACCGAGGCTTCCGGATTGAGATGAATAGTGCCATTGGGCCGTACAAGGGCGGCCTCAGATTCCATCCCACCGTCAACCTTGGGATACTCAAGTTCCTTGCCTTCGAGCAAGTCCTCAAGAACTCCTTGACCACTCTTCCGATGGGAGGAGGCAAAGGAGGATCCGACTTCGACCCGAAGGGGAAGAGTGACGATGAGGTAATGCGCTTTTGCCAAAGCTTCATGAGCGAACTCTTCCGGCACATAGGCCCGAACACGGACGTGCCAGCCGGTGACATTGGAGTTGGTGGACGCGAAATCGGCTACTTATTCGGGCAGTACAAGAGACTGAAGGATGAGTTCACGGGCGTATTGACTGGGAAAGGTTTGAGCTGGGGAGGCTCATTGATTCGCGCAGAAGCCACAGGCTATGGAGCGGTATACTTCGCCGAAGAAATGCTCAAGACCCGCAACGAGAACCTGAAGGGAAAGACAGCCCTAGTCTCCGGTAGCGGTAATGTAGCCCAATACACTGTTGAGAAACTGAACCAATTAGGAGCGAAAGCCGTTACACTATCCGACTCAAGCGGCTTCATCTACGACAGTTCTGGAATCGATACTGAGAAGCTCGCTTTTGTCATGGATCTTAAGAATGTCAGGCGCGGAAGAATTAAGGAATATGCAGACAAATTCAAGAGCGCAAAGTACACACCAGTTGATTCGAAGATGGATCACAACCCGATTTGGGACATAAAGGCACAATGCGCATTTCCGAGCGCTACTCAAAACGAAATCAATGCCAAGGACGCCGCCAACCTCCTCAAGAACGGAGTTTACGTTGTATCTGAAGGCGCCAACATGCCGTCGACTCTTGATGCGGCTAAGCTGTTTGTAGACAAGAAGATCCTATACGGCCCCGCCAAAGCCGCGAACGCAGGCGGAGTCGCAACATCTGGTCTCGAGATGTCACAGAACAGCCTAAGACTAAGTTGGACGCGCGAAGAAGTCGACAGCAGGCTACACGAGATAATGGTGAAGATTCACAAAGCTTGCTTCGAGACCGCCAACGAGTACGGTACGCCGGGCAACCTCGTTAACGGCGCGAACATGGCAGGATTCCTGAAAGTAGCCAACGCAATGCTGGACCAAGGCCTGGTCTAAGCCAATACCACACGACTAAATTCACGAGGGCTTTCTTCAAGCCCCCGTCAACTTTTTCTCTTTCCTTCCCCTTATCGCATCTAGGGTATCGACCTGTGAGGATTCTCCACACCTGCCTGAACGTTTCCAATATTGACCGCTCGATTGAGTTCTACACGAAACGGATCCGCTTGCAATTTGTTAGCCGACGCGAGGTCAAGCAAAACAACGCCGAGATCGCCTTCTTGCAGGATAAAGACGGTGGAGCAATCGAGTTGACTTATTGGCGGGACAAGAAAGAGTTGAAGGAAGGCGACAACTTCGACCACATAGCATTCGAAGTCAGCGACATAGATTCAACCATCCAAGACTTGAGAGGTCACGGAGTAACAATTACCATGGAGCCGTTCTCACTCCAGGGCTCCTCCAGCAAGATCGCATTCATCAAGGACCCCGACGGAAATTGGCTGGAACTCATAGAGTCACACAAATGAATACGGCTCAGAATTGGTAAACGGTGTTCTAAGAATCGCTGACGTCCCCGTTGTCGCGGGTGCTGCACTGGTTACATGGGTTGGGGTTCGGCGGCGAATAAAACCCAGCTAAGCCAGAGTGTTCGCGTTAGGCTACCGACTGGGATGGTGTTCATCGCTGTTGAGGAATTATCTTTTGGGCGAACGTCATGTATCCCGTATGGCCGACCATGATTGTGGCGGGCCTCGTCTTTCCGGTGTCAGCCCTGATTTCTCGAATGAAACATTCTAAAGTGTGCACGTTGACGAATCCCACTTTCGTGAACGTCTCGGTTGTCTTCTCGACTTGATTGAATGTCGGGCTGAAAGAGACCACCGGAGCGCCCCCCAACAAGGCATTGTGAATATGAGGGACCAGGGGCCAAGGATCTCCGACATCGATTATGGCCGCGTCAAAATCGCTTCCTTCCACACCCCCATTCGCATCGGCTCTATGAACCGTCACATAGTCCGAGACGGAGGCTCGTCTCAGGTTGCGTTCGGCCACATCCGCAAATTCATTGCGAGCTTCGTACGTGTGCACGTGACCGCCTGGCCTTACAGCTGTCGCAGCTGCGACTGTCATTGCGCCGCTGCCCGTCCCAATCTCGAGAACCTTCATACCTGAGCTTAGGGAGAGTTTCAACACAATGATGCCGATATCTTTCGGGTACATTATCTGAGTCTGCCGAGCGGTGTGCATTATGAAATCGTGGGTAGTCGGCCTGAGAACCCAAAAGACCTCGCCCAATGAGCTCTTCACTGAACTTCCAAAGGTTGATCCGATTAGGTCGTCTAGTTTTATGAAGCCCTTATGCGTGTGGAACTGTTTGCCTTTCTCTACCCTCAGGAGCCATTGACGCCTTAAATCCCAGTAGAGAAGAACCAATGAACCCTCCGCGATCATGCTACCCAAATCGATTAACTCAGCTCCATTACGATAATTCTTGAAACTTCTGGGCTAAACGCTTCCCGGGGCGCAGTGGGACGAAGCCCACGCGGAATGTTGTTGGATTGCCATTCCAAGTAATTGAAACACTAACGAAGAATATACGAATCAGTGTCGGAATAGCGCTGACTACAGAAATGAGGAGTGCGTATGAGCTTACGGTTTGCTCGTTTTGGGGTGTTAGATTGACTAAAAACCAAAGCGCATTGAATCTCGTCACCAGCATAGTAGCCGCGGCGATTAACATGAGTGTAGCGAAAGGGATTACACTCTTGCGCTCAACTACAACTGACCTTATTCGGTTAATGGGAAGTTGATAGGACTTGGAGACACCCCACTCTTTGCTATTGATGACCATCCGGTCATTGTAGAGGTTGATGGACCCCACCAACCCACCGCAGTTGAAAGACTCCTTATGTGAGAGCAATGACCGTATCCTCGGTTATGCTTATCGGCATTGTCTAGCTGGGTTCGCTAGTTAAAGTATTGAAGAATTTGAGTGAGGTCGTCATCTTCCACGACAAAGTCAGCTTGGCGCCTCGCGATGTCATTTTTCGGTTTAAATGCGATTCTCATGCACGCTGGATGAGAGAGATCGAAAGCTTGGTCACCGACGAGGGCGACTTCTTGCAGGGCAATCTGAAGTGAGGTAGCGACTTGTTCAATGATTTCTCGCTTATTGTTGACCGCGACTCGCACTCTGATTCCACCCGTCAACCTACCATCCCTGGTCTCAAGTTCATTTGAAACGGACGCGTCTGCCTCAAGTTCCTCTGCGATCTTATTTGTTAGAAGTGACAGCCCCGCGCTAACAATGGCGGTCTTTACTTGCCTGCGTTTAAGCTCCGCAAAGATCTCCCGTGCCCCCCTTTGATACGGTATTTTCTCGAGGGCCCTCATTACGTTTGAAAGCGAAACTCCCGCCCAGCATCCAGCATCACTCTCAGCCCACTGCTTGTAGGATATCTCGCCGCGGCTGTACTTGAGGGCGGTTATCTTCCCTTGCTCCCAAGTACCAAAGGTTTCGTGAAGGTAGCGCCACAAGCTTTCTACGGGAGTTAAGGTTCCGTCTAAGTCGAAGATTACTAAGCGAACGTTACGATTCATTCTGCCCGACTGGCCTCGTGAAGGATCTTTAATATCTCAAGTATGACTGGCGTTGCAGTCCAGAAAGAGAATGCCTTCACATATCTGACTCCGGTAGCTCGTCTCAATTCTACAGGACGTCCCTTTCGTAAGTACCCCTTTATGAACGCCTCAACTAGCATGCTAAGCCCGCGAGTGGGAATCTGACTTGCACTATAGTGTCCAGTGTAGAAGAGCAGCTCGGCTATGTCCCACGCGTAGTCGCCGCGTTTACCTGCCTGTTCCAAGTCGACGGTAAAGATTTCACCGTTACTTGCCACAAAGTTCTCCGGTTTAGCATCCCCGACTGAAACCCCAACATCGTGAATCCTCGCCAGTGTCTCGCCGAGCAATTCGGCAAGTCGACGTGGCCCCTCGGTAAATGTGCTCTGGTTAACGGCTGAAGTTACAAAATCGCTCATTGCGGTCCCAACCACATATTTTTCAACCAAGATTCTCTGACTGAGGTTCGCGTGAATTATCTGCGGGACTTGCAACCCCTTCTTGGCTAGGTAGCGGTTGATTCCATATTCATTGGTCATTCTGGTCTTTCCAGATACAGCAAACACTTTGCTGCCGAATGATACAAGGTTGAGTGTGAACCACTTGAACCCATGCCAATCCGTGAACTTCTTTGCAACAAATTTCTCCCTCCCAGCCGTCACGAGGAATACTTCGTTAAGAACACCGGCCAATGGCGAAATTGTTATCGGACGACCGGGTCGCAGTTTTGACGCAATTTCGAATAACGATGCCGTCTCATTGAATGAAGTGAAACCTTCGGCGGTTCTAAGGTAGAGGTAATCTTTTGGATTCTCGGGCTTCGTCCCCAGCAGTGCTGGATCTATTCCCAGCCTTATTGGCTCGCTGAGTTCGCGGGCAAGGAGATCTAGGCTAAGGTAAATTGAACGCCCCTTCGTGAGGTAGGAGTAGAATGCCCTTTGGCTCTGTCGTAGTATGTCCACTGCTTGCTCCGAAGTTCTGTCCTTCAACCATCGGTCGATAGCGTTGTCCTGGAACGCAACGTGGTCATCTTGAAGTTCCACCACATCGCCCTTCATCGCTGAAATTGCTGCTTTGAAAGCATCATGAATTGTGACAATGTTGCGTTTGCGAACTGAGGAATCCAGGAGCTTGAGGTAATCAGCCATGCTAGGCGCGAAAACGCGTGCGCGTTTTCTCATACGCGAAATTCCGAAGAACTCTGGTTTCGCAACCAAGCCGCGGCACATTTCGCCGTATTCCACGACGAGATCTCGAGTTTCTTCCTTCACGATGCGTGTCTTAGCCTGGGTGCTTATTGTCTCAAGGTAGTCACTATTCGCTAGTGGGCGATGTGGATACAGGAATTTGTCGGTGATGAAATCACCGAGAGTACCCCTCTTGATATCTGACTCTATCAGATCTCGATCGGCTATGAGGAACCTAATTTGTTGGCCTTCGACAACTCTAAGATGGGCTCGCAGCCCATTTCCGTAGCTTTCGCATACGACCATAACGTCTTGGCCCTTGTACGAGCCTGGCCTTGCGTAGACAGAGGGCCCGTATTCGCAGATTGCTACCCTTTGAGACGGCGGAGCCAGCTCCTCTAGTTTGCCTAGAGCGACTTCCCTTAGGTCCGTCACTGATGTCAACTGAACTTAGCCCAAGTATGTCTGCCCGAATTGAAGTTTAAACATCTTGTAGCCTTGCTACGCCATGTAAATCCTGTAAAACAGGGCCAGCATGCCGCTTCCATGAAGCCATATGTCCTTTAGTAGACGTTTGATGGGTGTTCTTCGCCCCTTCTTCTCGGTCCAGTAGATCGGTATTTCCTTAACTTTGAACCCTAATTTCTTGGCGAGAACGATAACCTCTGTATCCCAGAACCAAGAATCGCTTTTGGCCTCAATGGCCAGTCGCTCAACTAATTCACGTGAAAAGGACTTGAACCCACATTGGTGGTCGTGAACCCCGGTCCGGAACATCATTTGGACCCACCAGTTGTATGCAATTGATGCGGTTCTTCGAAGCCAAGGGCGGGCGGTTAACGAAGCTGCAATATACCGTGACCCAGTAACGAGGTCAAAATCCCCTTGCAGATTGATCAGGTTCGCGTATGCATTGAGTTTCGTGAGGTCTGTCGCCTCGTCCACATCGACGTAGGCGTAGATGTTACCTTGAACCTTCTTCCAAGCTTCCCGCAAAGCCTTTCCCCTACCCAACCTGCGATCGTGTTGAAAGTAGATGATGTTTCGATATTTCGTTCGGAGTCTCTCAACTATTTGCGAAGAGTTGGACCCGTCTTCTGCGATCAAGAGGATGAAATCCTTCGAGATAGAAGGAGTGATTTCTTGTAGGGCGTCAGCTGTCTTCTCAAGCAACCCTGTGTCCTTATAGACTGGGAGTGTAACGATAAGGTTGGAATTTTGAGATCTGGACACTAGGCCAAGAGCTCCTTCTCCGCCTTCCGTATTGCAGCTTCGCTGTTGAGTTTCGGAGTCCAACCCAGCCTTCGCAATTTTCCTATGGAGAGATGCATTTGTTTGACGTCCCCTAACCATCCCCTCCCGCCGTCGACACCCCCCGTAAAATTCATCTTTACTCCATGCAGGCCCATTTGTTCGGCGACGATTTCGGCAATGTGTTTGACGGTGATTTGGTCCGCCGAACTTACGTTGTATACGTCGACACGTAGTTCAGAGGATAAGAAACGATCTTTAATGAAGCTGGCCGCGCCGAGGAGATCTTCGACATGGATGTAGGATTTTTTCTGGGTTCCGTCGCCTAGGATCTCTAGTGCGCTGGCATCTGCCTTCAGTTTCCTTAAGAAATCCACTACGACTCCGTGCGTCGCTCGTGATCCTACGCAGTTGCCAAAGCGTAAGATTAGGGCGCGCATCCCGTGCGTATATGCGTAAGAGCTGATGAGAGCCTCACAGCCTAGCTTGGTGGCACCGTAAGTAGAGATGGGTAAGAGTGGCCCGTAATCTTCAGGCGTGGGTAATTTAGACGCCTCGCCGTACACCGTGGAGGTGGATGCAAAAACGATATGTTTTGCGGTCTTGCTCTTGCGCAACGCTTCGAGTAACATGAAGGTTGCGAAGAGGTTCTCTTGGAAGTGCAAGGCTGGGTTGGTTTCGCCGACATTTACCTCAGGATTGGCGGCAAAATGATAAACCAGACTCACTCCATCCAGAACGTCATTCCATCCGCTAAATTTCTTCAGGTCTGCCTCGACAAATTTGAAGCCAGGTTTGGCGGACGAACTACGTAGGTTATCCAAACTACCGCTACTGAGGTTGTCGATTACGACAACGTCGTCGCCCTCTGCCATCAAAGCTTCGACGAAATGACTCCCAATGAACCCAGCCCCACCAGTTACAAGAACATTCATCGAGCTACCCATACCCTCCGTTCTGCTAATTATCTCGCCAGTGGGATTTAATCGATAAAGGTAGAAGGCAGGCCTAATCACCATTGTGGCTTGAGGATTAATGCCTGCCAGAACGCGAGAAGGACTGGTTTCAGTGGTCCTTTCAACTTACAACGAGCGCGAAAATGTATCTAAGCTTGTCCCAATCATCGAAAGCATTTTGAAGAGCAGTAAGATTCGGGGCGAGATAGTAGTAGTAGACGACAACTCGCCTGATGGTACTTCTGACCTGGTGAGGAAGCTAGGCAGGAAATATGGGAACGTTCGATTACTCTGGCGTCCTAGAAAGATGGGACCCGGCTCCGCCCATGCTGACGGTTACAGATTCGCCAAGGGCGACATCATCGTAGGTATGGATACTGACTTTTCTCACAGCCCGTACGACATCCCTCGTTTCGTCGCAAAAATCAATGAGGGGTATGACTTAGTCGTCGGCTCACGCTACATCAAGGGAGGTCAATATGAAGTGAAATCATTCCAAACCTTGGAAAAGAGTATTGCAAGTAGGCTGGGGAACATCCTCATAGTCTTGCTTTCACATGTGCCGGTACACGACTTCACGACAGCCTTGCGTGCCATTCGACGGGAAGCAGTCTGGGGAGTTGAAACGAAGTCGAAGGGGAATTCGTTTTTCATGGAGTTCATCGTTAAGGCGTACTGGAAAGGGTATAGGACAACTGAGGTTCCAATCGTATTCAGGGATAGGGTGATCGGGAAGTCAAAGTTGAAATTGGGCAGTCAATCGTTCAAGATGCTCGCGGACCTTGTGAGGCTGAGTTCGCAAGCTAACGCTTCGTCAATGGTTTAAGTAAGCCGGAGCTGAATCCTTCTAAGAAAAAGCCCAGCTCCCAAACAGGCTTGGCCAGAGCTGCCGCTATGCGTTTCAGCTTCTTCTGTAATTTCAGGTTAAAGCACACGAAATATGCTCCTAGGAATATGAGTTGCCGGAAAGCGGCTGACATGTTGATCAGTCCGAACGGTGTGAGTTGGTCAGTTATGTATCTTGGAAATTGGGGATGAGCACCTCCGATGAAGTAGAACAGGATTATGAATGCGTTCAGTACATCAGCAATTCTGTAGAAGAGGAAATTGAAGTCCGGGGTTAAGATTATAACGGGAAAGAGTTGGATGAACATCTGTGGGTCGAACAGGTAGATTGCTCCGTACCAGGCGTACCAGGAGAGAAGGATTTTTTCCAGAGGTGTCTTCCTGCTGGCAATAGCCCGCATGATCAAATACGCGATTATCGTGAAACTCAGGATTTGCCCATATCTTGCGCCTGAGACTATGTCGCCAAGGCCTGCTGTAGTTATGACCCACGAGATCCAAGTGTTTTGTAACTGATGATTGGGCCCAGCGTATCCTATGAACAGCTTAATCCAGACGTTGAAATTTAGGACGGCGAAAGGTGCGTTCACCAGTGCCCACGCCGTTGCAGCAATCGCGGTGAACCTTAATCGAGCCCTATTGTTCGGAAGCCCGGCAACCATCGCAAAGTACATTATCCCTGGGATAAACTTCGTCAGAACAGCTGCCGTTAGAGTAAGTGCGCTCGCGTCAAACCTTTTGTCGAGGTACAGCCAAATCGTCAGGCTGACAAAATAAGCCACTACAAAATCCCAGTTGTAAAACCCGTAGATGACAAAGGTAAGAGTAGTTAGCACGTACAGGTACAAGCGTTTTCGGTTCAGCCGGAGCTTCCCACACAACATGTACAGGTTGAATAATGTTCCAATCATGAAGGGGTACTGTAGAACGGATTCGGCTACGACGAACGTGTTATAATTGTCGACCACTATCGGAAAATAGGTTGATATTGCCTGACCGAGAAAAATGAGAAAACCGATGACCTGCGGGTATTCAAGCTCGTACTGCACGTATGGTATCTGGAGATTATGATGGCCCAGATACACATCTCTAATCCATAGCCAGCCCACATCACTATAGAGGCTCGGCTGCACAAAGGGCAGTTTCAAGATTGATGAGTAAAGCCATAGGGAAGTAGCCACGAGGAAGATCAGTCTGAACTCAAAGTCGCGTTGAGCGAGGTTCCAGAAGCCACGGAACCCATACCTCCACGCCGCAGATGCCATAGCGCCAAGTCGAGCACATCTATCTTTAGAAACTTTCTAAAGAGTTTCCGTTTTGGGCGGACCAAGCATTTCGTCCGAAACAAGCTCCTCGGTCGATTCTGAGCAAGCTGCGGGGGAGATAGAGTTGAGAATTTGCAAGACTCTTGGAAATCTACCCAGTCGGCTTAGAAGGTTCGGTTTCGCGACTCTTGCAGGGAGTAGTAATCGCGCCAATTGAGTTCATCCAACGGCTTTGAACCTAGTTCTTCAGGCTCTCGGGTATCTTCGCTAGGTTAAGCTTGGTTTGAAGTTGTTTTGCCTTTATTGGACGAAGATGTTCCCAGGACACAGTATCCAGTTCGGATCAAGGGCGCTCTTGGTGGCTTTCATCTCTTGAATCTTCGTTTCGTCGTACATGATTCTCAGAAAATCTTGTTTGAGCTTTCCGATTCCGTGCTCGGCTGAAACAGCTCCGCCGAGGGCGACAGCGTCCCGCGCCATGTCTTTCACCAGTTGTTCTGCCATGTTCGACTCTTCTTGTCTATGTGGAATAAGATTGACGTGAAGATGATTCTCTGCGATGTGACCGAACACGTAATTTTCAAGCGCACACTTGTCGAGTCGTTCACGATACATATTCATCAAATCCTGGAGCTTATCATCTGGAACGGAAGTGTCGGTTCCAAGCTTATGTAGGCCTGGAATCTGGTTTTTCCTTGCCGCTATTGATTTGTTAATGGCTTCAGGAAGGGCGTGCCTCAATGCCCTTAGACGGTCTTTGTCCACTTCGTTCATTCCAACGATCGCATCGTTTGCAGAGCTGTGAAATTGCTCGAGTGCTGCTATTAGAGGTTGGATCGCATCAACATCGCCGTACCCAAATTCTGAGAGAATGGCCGCGCCTCTCTCGGGCAGCCTCATTCCACCGCGGATTTCCTCGATCTCCTTGAGCTCTCGCACTAACTTGAGCGAGTTTTCGTCGAAGTACTCCATTGAGTGAACGCTCAACGATGTATCGTCTCCCCTCTGCCGCCGAACGTGCAGCACAAAGTCCACGGCATTACGGGTTGTAGGGAAAAATGCCAGAAACATTGCGGTCTGGGGTTTCGACTTCAATGCGATCTCGATTTGAGTTATAGCTCCAAGAGTGCCTTCTGAGCCTATGAAGAGGTCAATCAGGTCCATGTTCCTTCTGCTGTAGTACCCAGCAGCGCATTTCACATCGGGGCTCTCATAGGTAGGAATAGGAACCTCGGTCACATTGCCATCCAAATGACGCAAAGCAACAGTCCTGCTGGAATCAATTGAATTCTCCCCTCGCCGCAACGAAAGGACTTCACCATCGGCTAACACGACCCTAATCGCAAGAACATGCTTACGAGTGCGCCCATAGAAGTATGTCCGTGCGCCCGAAGCGTCTGTCGCGACAGTCCCGCCTATGGATGCCGAGTCCTCCGTTGGGTCGGGAGCGTAAAAGTAGTCATGGGGATCGTCTAAGAATCGCTGCAGGTCTTTCCAATTTGAATCATTCATTTCCCGGTCTTTTCGCAACGTCTTAGCTGCAACGGCCTCTTGGAAATCTCGCAGCCTAATCCCAGGTTCGACTGTTACTCTCCACTCTTGACTTTGAATATCCCACTTTACACCATGGATGTGGTTCATGTGATCCAGAGAAATCAGGGCGCCTCCCTCTGGAACAGCCCCGCCAACGATTCCAGTGCGGCCTCCTGAAATTGTAACAGGGATTCGTCGTCTGGACATCTCGCTTAGGAAGTCAGCTACTTGCCCCTCATTGGTTGGGAGAAAGACGGTTTCAACCTTCCCAGGACCGAGCCCTGACTCGTCGGAAAGATATGACTCATATCTCTCTTGAATCAACGTCTCGGAGTCCACTCTGACAGGCTGAGTGTTTTTGCCCCGGATAGCTTCAACCATCACGATCTCAATCAAAAGCCTGCACTGAACCGCACGTGGAAATGTGGGACACAATTAAACAGATACTGGCCAATTGACTAAGCTGAGAAGAAGGCGCGCTTGAATGAAGACCCGCATCGCTTACGGAGATCAATGGATGCTCTTGGAAACGAGGGATGAGGTAACTGAGGTTGCGTCTCCGAAGCACTTCAAGGCCAAGGAGGATTCGGTTGCGCTATCCCTTTCAAACCCGAAAGGTTCAGCAGACTTGGCGTCGTTCCTTTCACAGATGAAACGGATATTGGTCGTGATCAACGACCATACCAGACCCGTTCTGTCCGCTGTGCTCAAGCAGCTACCCCTCAAAGACAAAGAAGTCACCACAATAGTGGCAACGGGAACCCACCGTTCGCCGAACCGTGAGGAATTGGAGCGCCTCCTTGGGGGCAGTGGGCCGCCCTATGGTGGAAGGATGGCGGTTCATAATGCCACAGACTCAGCGGCGCTAAGGCCTCTAGGTTGCACAAGTAGGGGTACTGATGTGTATCTGAATTCAGAGGTTTTCGGTGCCAATGGGATCATTGTCATCGGTTCCGTTGAGCCACATTATTTCGCGGGATTTACGGGAGGACGCAAGTTCCTCCTTCCCGCCCTGGCAGGCTTCAAGTCGGTGGAGATGAATCATTCGTTGGCATTGGACGAGCGGGCCAAGATTCTTACCCTCGCCGGAAATCCGGTTCATGAAGATTTCATGGACGCCCTCCGCATGTTCAACAGGAATGAAGATGTTTTCTCAATCCAAGTTGTTATGAATTCGGAACATCAAATAAGTTACACGAGCTCAGGGCATATAATAGACTCATTCACGGACGCCGTTGAACAAGCAACTCGAACCTACACCTGTAAGATTCAATCCAAGGCGGACATTGTAGTGGCCGTCGTGAATGCCCCACTAGATATTGACTTTTACCAGGCCCACAAAGCCATAGAGAATGTAAAGCCGGTGTTAAGCGACGCAGGTATCCTGATACTGGTCGCCAGATGCAAGGATGGAGTTGGAAATCGCACTTTCTACGACCTGCTTGCATCGAAACAAGATGTCTTCCAAGTTGTGAATGAGAAGTACACCCTCGGACGGCACAAGGCATTGAGGATCGTACAGTTGCTCAACAGAGCCCGAATACTCGCCGTGACCGACCTTCCCCCAAAAATGTTGCAGGATATTTCAATAGCTCCATTTGCTAACATTCAAAGCGCCCTTGACGAAGCCGTGAAACTCAAGGGCTCCGACGCTAGAGTCCTAATTGTGAATGATGCAGGTGTTGCTGTCCCCGTAGTGGGGCGGGAAGAATCTTCTTAGGCCTGAGAGAAAATCAGAGGACGTTCACAACTCTTCCCCTTGGAATGAGCTAGTGTGACTGTTTCACGCGTGCGGCGTTGCATTATGGTTGAGATTATTTTTCGTTTCGTGCCCGCGAAGGCTTGTTCAGTTCTGCAGCAAGATGCTGGATTTCGTCCCAAGCGGGTTCGGGGACATCGATTCCTTCTGTTAGACGTTTTTCGCGGTCTCTCCATTCGTAATCTCCCGGAACCTGCACCTCACTATATTGGAATTCTGGGTTGACTGGTGCGCTGTGGACTTTCTTGAACAGCGAATCCATTCTATTCTTGAACCGTTGGAGTGGTGTGAATTTCTTGATATCGAGAGCAATGGCGAGAAGCCCATTCTCGTACAAGTGGGCGTCTTCGTCATCGATGGATCCTCCACCAGGCAATATTCCTCCCAGGATTTCCATCAGGATTGAGAGACAGTAACCCTTGTGTCCGTCCCTGGCTCCAAAGCTGAGTAACCTGCCGCTTTCTCCAACCGAACCATCCTGTAAGGAAAAATCGAGGGGGTCATCCGTGTCATGCCCATCATTATCAACAATCCAACCGGGAGGAATCTTCTCCTTATTAATAGCCGCCACTCCCACCTTTCCTTCAGCTACAGAGGAGGTAGCGAAATCCAGCAGGAACGGTTTTTGTTCCCCTGCGGGGGCTGCGACTGAGATTGGGTTCGTTCCGAAGACGCGAGACGCTCCGCCGAACGGTTGGACGACTGGGTGAACTACGTTAACCATCAAGAACCCGATCATGTCACTTTCAGCCGCAAGCATCGTATACGCCCCAAGTCGTCCGATGTGATTGCAGTGAATGGCTCCGACAGCGCTGATCGAGGTCTTCTTCGCTTTCTCGATTGCTAGCCGCATTGCCTTGGTGGCGGTTACCTGCCCGAAGGTCCAATGCCCATCAATAATCGCGGTGCTCGGAGTATCATTGGTTACTTCGGGTCTTGCCGTTGGATCAATAATTCCATTCTTGATTCTTTCAGCATAACGGGTGACGTAGCGGATTCCATGCGAGTCGTGACCTACAAGGTTAGCTTCGATGAGCATGTCGACAACTAGTTCAGCGTACTCGCTTGGGGCACCTAGACTAGTGAATATGGTCACTCCAGTTTCTCTGAGTTCATTGACTGGAATTCTTGGCACCGTCCCATTCCTCACAGTTCCACTTTTCTCTGTTTGGTCCCCAATCCATTCAGCCCAGTCATAAACTCGGTCGCCTGGACCAGGGTCTAGACGGGCCAACCAAGAAAGACATCGTATAAAACATCCGTCATAAAGTCACACACGAAACTGAAGTTCCCGGAATCACCGAAAACAGAAAGATAGAGTTGAAGTACATGCTGGTAAATCGCAGTGTGCTCCCCATAAGACTAAGCGCAAAAAGAACACTAATACGACCGAAAAGAAGAGTTATTGGTGTAAGTTGCGGTGGCTTTGAATACACCACAGCTTAGATATCCGGGTTGCGGATCCGCGTGCCTCACAAGAAATTGCTGATGATAGTTGCAGCCATTGGAGTTCTGATCCTTTCTGCAACTCTTCAGTTAGGCTACGTAAACGCGTCACCACCGATAGCTAAAATCATCTCCTTGAATTACCCCCACCACGTTCTATCCGCCACTGTTTTTCCTCTGACCGTTGTTGTTGATTATTCGGATAAAGTCGGAGTGGACATCGGCATTTGGGATGCCGAGAGGGGGGTTGTCGTACAGAGCATATCGATTCCTTTGCGCGACGTAGGGCCAATGACCTTCACTTTTAATTTGACAGCCCCCAACGAAACGACCGAATGGCGCCTCCTTGCGATCACGAGAATCTGGTGGCAGAACGCATGGTACCAGGACCCGCTCGAAGGTTCAAGCTCTTTCACGGTCGACGTGTCTAATGCTGCTATCCTAACGTTAGCTTCTTCAGGTCCGTCTTCATCGATCGCTCTGGATGGCACCACATATCCCGTAAATGCTTCGGGTCCCGTTAATCTTTCGGTCACGCCAGGCGTTCACAGCCTAGCCGCGACGCATATAATCCCGGGTACAGCTGGAGAGCGCTTTGTGTTCGCAGGTTGGAGTGACGGATTCACCTCGAATCCCCGCCTGCTCGTAATCAGCAACACCGCGAACCTAACGGCGCTATATCGCACGGAATACTACCTTTCCGTGAAATCTGAACATGGCCTAAGCGCCGGTCAAGGATGGTACCCAGCAGGTTCGAATGCGAATTTCACTGTCGTCCCAGCTTCCAGCGGCCAGAATTGGGTGGAGTTTGTGGTGGGGACCTATAGGTTCGCAGGTTGGTCTGGTGACAGTAGTTCGAACGACGCGCTCGCATCAGTAGTCATGGACGGGCCGAAGAACGTGGAAGCGCGTTGGGTACCTTCAGAAACAGCAACAGGCTCACTGCTCATATTCAGCGCTCTCATGCTTGGTAGTTTGATTCTATTCATCAGAGCGATCCACCGCCTTCCCAGAAGGCGTACCCCAAGAATTCCACCCCACCTTGTCCAACAGTGGAAAAAATGGGCATGGGTCGCCACAATCTTGATCCTTGTTCTGATCCAAATTCCCACCTCGCACGCCCAACTTCCAGTGCAACCGGGGAGGTCAATCGTAAGGATCGGTGACGCTTCTTGGTACTACTGGAACAATACTGCTAGCGATACTTGCATAATCTGGCTCGGCGGCGGGACAACGTATGAACAACAGATAGGTTACTATTCCTACATGATTAACCCCTTCGAGTACGAGTCTTTCGGGACAATCAAGTTCCTTCAACACCTGACTACGTACTACTGCTTAATCGCGCTCCAGAAAGGGTCATACGAATACTATAGCCCTGAGTCAAATCGCACAATCTACCAGGAACCATACCAAATGGATTCCAGGATCATTGGTGACGTTCATGATTGGATAAGAAAGCAAGGATATGCTCACACATTTCTTGTGGGATACTCTACGGGGGCTCAAGTTGCAGCTATGGAAGCGGCCATACGCGCTCCCGAGGAATGGGTGAGCCCAGATGGCATTGTGCTCATTACGCCGCGACTGTCCGAACTCATATCGAAGAGCGCGCATCGAATGCAAGCGAGCCTACTGGTTCTTTACGGTGGAAGTATAGAAACACCGGCCTATGTCAGCACGGGGTATGAATTCTTCTTGGACGCCCCGAAAGACGGCTGGCATAATTCGTCCTACCTCCACAAGAGCTTCCAAGTAATTGAAAAGATGGGCCACGAAGTATGGACGGTGTATCAGACGGGGACATACGATACACAAGCGGAGGGCATCCTAGTAAACTTCGTAAGCAACGTGAAGGCGCTCCAATTTACCGATAACGACGTAGATGCAATTGAGCACGCGGCTGAAGAAACCTCTGCGCCTATCAACTCTGGCCTTGATCTGACGTCAGCAAATGCGCCCAGCGAAGTATCCACATCTACGATAGTGAAGGTCAGAGTTTTACTCGCGTATGGTAAGTATTCGACAGGAACGGCGCAGGTAATCGCATTCAACCTTCAGCGGGGGAATATTGAAAGTAGCCAAGAAGTCTTTCTTGTCGGAAGCGGCGATCGTGCTCTTCTCCTCGGCTTCTTGCCCCCGCCCAATTCAACTGAACTTCCACTCGCCATCATCCTGGTAACAGAGGCAGGCGGCGGTTGGAAACTGGTTTCCGGCCCTCTGCTGACGAAAACGAAGGTATTGAACACAATCACGGTCACAATCGCATCAACCGTCCCAGGCATCTCCTTCGCGTTCGACGGAAGTGAATTGAGAATTCCCGACACAGGTAGTGTCTATCTGGAGGCCAGCCAGGGATCCCACACCATCCAAGTCAAACCCATGGCTTACCTTACTTCGCAAACGAGAGTTGTCTTCACGGGTTGGGAGGATGGGAGCACTGATGCAACACGATTGATCACCATACAGAATGTCACCAGCATACTTGCCAATTACCGGGTACAGTACTTTGTCAACGTAACGTCGGCGTACGGGATAGCTTCAGGCTCCGGTTGGTACGACGAGAATAGTACGGTGTCCGCATCGGTCGAGCCTCCTGCAGTCAACGAATCAAAAGTGATATTTGCACAATGGCGGTGGGATGTGGAGAGTAGCGACTCCAGAATTCTCTTGACTGCAGATTCACCGAAAACGGTACAGGCTGAGTGGGCCCCGTTTCCGAGTTACGAATGGGTGGGAACGAATATTGTCCTCTTGCTGTTTGGATCATTCCTCTTTTTGCTAACTGTTCTTTGGAACCTCAATCCGTTCCACAGAACCCGTGCCGAAGATGACCTGCAATACTTCGTGAAGCGGGGAGGTCGGTCTAAATAATCGCCCTAGGCGATTCTCACAAGATGGCACCCCCTCCATAGAAACTCTATAATAGCCGGCTCAAGCACGTGAAAAACGGTGGGGCAGGTCAAATAGTCATTTGGCTAGCTATGCGTCGGATGCTTATCCTGCAAGAAAGTGAATGTAAGGAGCAAATGGTTTTTCTTTGAAGCTGCGACGTCTGACAATATTTTTCGTCGTATACATTGTCGCGCTCAGCTTCATACCTTTAGTTCACCAGACCTTTGTTGCCCAAAGTACGTGGTTGGGGTACGGTGTTGGCGCCTATGCCTTCCAGAGCCCCAGCTACTTTGTTCTGTTCAATGACCCTTACGATGGTAGCAGCAAACCAAACATTCACGTGAACCCGTCCTTTGCTCCGAACGAACGAATCAGCCTAATCGAATTCAGCGATTGGACGAGCTATGTGGACGGATACAACCTGTTCAACGATTTCAACGCAAGCATCAGCACCACTCCCAAGACCCTGGATGTAACTTACACGGGTCATGGCTTGGTTATTCACAAATTCGTTGAGGTACCCACGGGAGATTATGTCTCAGTTAAGATCATTGCAAACAAGGAAATCACCGCCCACATCGAAATGTGGAAGTGGGTGTTTACCTCGGTCAATGGGGTAACCGTAACAGCCGCCCCTAAGCCTACGCTGCTCCCGATTTCTCAAGACATAAACCTCACTTTTCTCGACCAATCCTCGGGTGTGAGCGGAAGTGGCTCAGTTAAGATGTCTCGTGTCCCGTCTCAGATTGAGGTGTGGCCTTTTGAGAACGGTTTCAATAGAGTTACTGTAGATTACATCAACAGGGAGATGGAATTTACGGTCTCAGGGTCGGCTGGAGGCAATCAGCAGCCTTTTCCAACTTGGAGTTATACTGACATCCCATACGTCTTACCCTTAGTTGCGATTGCCGCAGTATCCCTCTACCTGCTGTTGGTTGAAAAGCATGGAAAGAAGAATAAGGCTCGTTCTCGCCGCTCTCGCAGTTAGATTGGCGATAGCGCCTTTCTTCATGCATGCGGGCGACTTAGGGACAGTTTATGAATCAAGTCGAATCGTTCTCAGCGGCGGAAACGTCTACAACTACGTCTACCAACAGACTCTCCTGATGCAACATGCCTCAGGGCTGCCTGTGTTTTTCGAAGGTTACGCATACCATCCCCTACTCATCTATTTCTTTGTTCCATTCTACTGGCTTTTCACGGTTGTGGCAGGGCATTCCCTCGTTATCATTGGGGGAAGCGCTGCGAGTCTGCCCGTTTTGATTTACCCTTGGGCGCTCCTTGCTATCTTCATGCTGAAAATTCCAATCGTGATCGCTGATATCGCGGTAGTCTATGTTTTGGCTAAGTTTGATTACAAGAAGGCTGAGATCTACGCGTTCTGCCCCTATGTCATCTTCATCTCGGTGGTCTGGGGAATGTTTGATGCCATTGTCGCAATATTTCTTCTCCTCAGTTATCTCACCTTTTCAAAGCATTCGTATTTCCTGGCGGGCCTGACATATGGCGTAAGCTTAGTGAAACTGTATACCGCCGTGCTAGCACCACTTTACGTATACCGGTTATTGGGTAGGTGGAAGGAACTCGGCGAATTTCTGTTGGGGTTTTCCCTTACGCTCCTTCCCGTAGCATACTATTTCATAATTAGCCCATCTGCGTTCTGGAATGTGGTTGTTGTCTTCCAAGGCCTACGAGTTATGGGAGGCGTCAACCTCTATAATTTCATCTGGAACGTGCCCGATGTCAGATTTGATATTTTGCTCTCAGCCGTCGCGAGCGCGGCTACAATCATTAGTGTTGCATACGTCACTCTGAAGTATGGACGGAGGCTACCGCTACTCGAGGCAGTATTGGCGGTAATGTTGGTAAGTTTTCTTTTCGGAAAAATCATGAATGAACAATTTCTAGTCTCGATTCTTCCTTTGATTCTATTATCCAAGAAATGCGATTATAGGTTGTGGGCTGCGCCTTTCATATTCATATTCCTGCGTTCCCCGTTTTACTATTTCGCAATCCCAATCTTATGGGCCAGTCCATATTTCTACGACCTCTATTTTCTGGCGAACAATGTCTGGATGCAAATTCAAACCGCAGGGTACCTTATGGTACCGATCTATGCTACGGGAGTAGCTTTTTCACTCTTGATCTTATGGAATTTACTTCAGCTCTTGAGGCCTACTCGCTCATGGGGGGACATTAGCCTCTCTTGGGCTTTCTCCCGTGTCGTACGAAGCCGTCGTAAGTAGTCAACGGAGAAGCATGAGATTGCGAAGATTAGAACCACTAATTTCGCCGCGAACACGACGTTTATCGCATACGGGTTAGCCGGCCACCAGTTGACAATAATATCAGGGTTCTGTAAGCCCTGAACCGATAATCCCGCGGACCAGAGAACGACTTGATATAGGACTTCAAAGCCGCTTAGCATTACGAAGAACCAAGAAATTACGTAAAGCGATTCGAAGAACTGGTCTCCTATGCCCAGCAGCCTCCGCTTGGATATTGGTGAGTTCAATCCGAACGCGAAGGATAGGAAGAAGAAGTATGTGAACAGCGTCATTGGTTTGAACTGGAAGAGAACCAGATTGACCTCAGCATCGACCATGTTTTCTCCGATAATGTACGGCGCGCTAAGGCTGATGGAGTAAGCCGCAAGCACACCAAGTGCCAAAATCCCGAAAATTACGGAGAGCACGTTCATGACTGGCATTGATCGGCCTTTCGTTCCATACATTGATCGTAGCTGTTCTGAACTCAGATCGCCTAGGCCGACCCTCGCCTCTCTTCGGTTCATAGCAATACACGTGTCGCGTGTTTCTCTGGGTACGCTTAAGTCTTTAGTCAGAATTTCGAGAGGTCAATGTTGCGGGGACGAGTATCAGAAGAATGCCTAGGAAGGACGCGCTTGAACGTGTCCATGTTCGCCAGCGAGTATGTACATCTTTCCGCGCCACAAGGGGCCTTCGACATCAGAAGCGCATCCGTGGGTTTCCTCGTAAATTCGATGTTCACATGAAGGCGTCAGCGCAGCTGTACTTGGGATTGAAGCAGGCTGCGAAACTCGAGTCTGTTGTCTGGGATGTGTAAGGAGAGTTGCTCATGACCGTTAACCTATTGAGATATGCGTAGTGCCATCCCAAGGAACCTTTCGCAACTCCGAAAATTATGCTGAAGGTTACACTGTTGGGAAGGAGCCAATTAGCTGCCGCATATTCTTTGGCGAAATTGAACTCTTCGAATGTCCAAGTTCCCGATGGGGTGGACCTGAACTCGATCCTGTGATTCAGCAGGGTAAGAGTGTCACTAGACTTGTCTGAGAAGAGAATGCTAATCGTGTGAACTCCGTCATTGACTTCAACGACAAGCGTTACTCCGGTTCTGTTGAAAGGATCATCGTCACAATGACAAGGCTCCTTCATAAACCACAAACCAACGGTCGAAGTGAAAAGCGCGGATAAACGGCCACCGTCTAACGTCTGAGTAAGGCTCTCGTATACTCCTCCAGGCGCCTCGCCGCTTTGGAAGACTCCTAATGCAACTGCGTCTCTCCCATCGGCTACGGTTTCGTTCAAGGTCACCCGATCGAATGAGCCTTTAACGGACTCGCGATCCCAAACCATCAACTGAGGGCCCGTAGAGGTATTGGCCCACAGTTTGAAATTTGGGTCAAGTATCGGGGGCAGGCCGGAATAGCTACCTTGCAGATTCGCAAAAGCAAGTGCGCCGACCAGTATGAGTAAACTTACAGAAGCTGTTGCGAAGTATTTTCGAACCTGGCGGGCCTTCAAGTTGAACGCCTTCTGTTGTGGGAGTAGTCGGTTGAATTGTACCACAATACTAGGGAGACTAGCATGAGTGGGATCCAGTAGATTACGTAGCTGGTTAGCGCGCGATATGAAAACCACAGAATTATGCCTGGCAGTATCCACACAACGTATCTTAGCTGGCTAAAGTAGACGTAGTAATTGGTGACGAGTACGACCAGCACACCAATAGCCAGTAGAGTGTAGAATGTTCTTCCTACGTTGATTAATCCCACTTGCGAAAGTACCGCTGGCCCTTGACTTAGTATAACTAGGTTTGAGGTGATTGGCGTAACGATGTTCCGAAGCCAACCGAGGGGGTCACTGAATGCGAATGGCAAATTCACAAGAAAGAAGAGGCCCAACGCTGGTCCAACGAACTTTGCGATTCTCACTAGCTTGTCGCGGGTTTCTCTTGTGTGTTGGGTTCGAACTAGATAGATGATGATGAACGGAGCCAGGAGCCAGGGGGGCTGTTTTATCGCACATGCAATACCGTAGAGGACGCCTGATAATGCAGGTTTCTTGTCTATTGTGAATGCCACTAGGACTAGGGGAAGAACCCAGAGCATGTCCGTTACGCTTGAGGCAGTGTAGTTGATCATTAAGTCTGAGCCTGCGTAGAGGGGTAGAATCAGCATTGGCCTGAGATTTTCGGGGCATTTGATGTATAGGACGGCTATGATGCCTAACTCGAACATCACGAGAACCCATCTCATGTCTTTCAAGCCCATTAAGACAAATGGAACAAAGATGAGAAAGTGAAGGGAGGGATATTGGAACGTGGCTAGGTAACTTCCCGTGCTCAATGGGGTAAGGTCGGAGGGCTGAACGGCGAACATGGATAGGGCAGGCGTTAAGTCTTGAGTGTACGGGTTGAGGCCCTTGGTCACTAGGATGGCCGCGTACTGGCTGAACGCTAACACATCGGTTCTATAAGACGCCTTGTACGCAATTTCCGCGACTACGTAAACACTGGTAATCGTTGCCAGTACGAGCGGCAGGAGGGAGAAGTCTTTGAGCTTGAAGACGGTTGCATCCGGCATTAGAGACAGTGCGATGACGAAGAGCGAGATGGCGTAGATGAGCAAAGTTGCAACGGCAACTTCTGGGTGAATATCAGCCCTTCCGCGATTCCAATCTTGAAATCCCTCGTAGAGAGAGAATTGCCCAACGAAGAGAAATGAAAGCCTTAGAATGAACGACTCGTACTTAACGCGATTGAAATGGCTCACCTTTCGATTGCATCCTCACTTCCGATTTCTCCTCGAAACGCTACGAGCCTGGCGAGCTTGCTTAATCCGCCGATGAATCAATTCGAGGAGTGGAAAGTTCATTATGATTATGGTTGCGACGACGATGCCTAGCCAAGTAATTACGACTGAGCTTTCAGTGCGTCCTGGGTGAAGGAAGGGCTGCGGGGACATCACCCGTCGTACTTGCTGCGTGACCGAATTGCCAACAATGATGTCTTGCCAGATTGTCCCGCCGGTCGCTGGACTTGTTATTTGGAAGGTGGTGGTTCCATTTCCTCCACCCATTAGCCACACGTAAACCTGCGGGAGAGACGCGTCAACGTTTAGAACGAGGTCGGCGTAGACCTCTGTGTAGTGAAAATCATTCAGGCCCTTGAAGAATTCTAATAAGTCCCCGTGCCGGAGCACTATCCGTCCATAAACTTGGTCAGGCCATGTAAGCTTCCTGCCCGTTTGCAGAACATCGTCAAAATCCTGACCCGTTGTCCATCCACTCCCTAGGACGCTGCTAATTCCGAGGCCGTTCGAGTTAGTGCCGTTCAGGTCATCGAACAGAATGCGGCCCCAGTCGGATGTTGACTGGATAATGACTTTAACCGGCTCCTCGTGCCAATCCGGACCGACTTCAGCGGCCGCGAAGAAATAGGAAGTGGCCAAGGCTGAGGTTGTTATGGCTAACAGGAGTAACAGGCTCAGGGTTTTCCGGCTTGACATAGTTACTTGGCCAACTTGCGAGTTCTAATCTTTTTCGGCACACTTTTCTTACGTTTTCTGGGGGCCCGGCGGGGGCGCGTTAACCTGTTTTCAATTTCAATTATCAAGAATAGGTAGGCTACGATCCAGAATAGGAAAAGTACTTCGCCAACCGTATTGTGGAAGGCGTCAAGTTGCTGGCCGCTAGTGGCATAGGCATAGCCGTAGTAGGCGATTGAGAAGACCCTGACCACATTCAGAAGCACCGTAACCAAGACGCCCACCGCTGCGTAAATTATCTTTCGGATTCTGGGCGCCTGCAATTTTGCCGCAATCACGACCATAACCACAGAGTAGATCAGGATGCTCTGTACGCCAACGCTCGGCCAATAGACAACCAAGCTGTAGTAACCGTGGAGACCGACTATCGTCAGATGATTCGTGAACCCATAGATCGGAAGCCCGAAAACCATAGCGAGGAGGGCGACGCCCGCAACTATGAAGTTCGCCCAAAACTGCAAGGGGCCAATGGAGCCATAGGGTAGGAAAGCATCAAGGAGATAGAAGAACAACATCCCCAGGCCGAACAAGAGTGGCGTGACGATTCGTCGAATGGCACTTGCGGTGAAGAGGATTATGGACAATACTGCGATATAGATCGTGTCAGCGATGAAGTCTGTTGCCATCAAGAAGCTATTGCTGTAGTCGCCCGACGCTCCGAGCACTCGTCCTATGGCATAGATGAAATTCGTAAGTCCACCCTGAAGAATCAAGCCAAAGTCGATATGGCCTTGGTTTAATCCAAGTGCCAGCGCGTCCACGGCTCCTGGGGAGTATCCTGCCTGACTTACCCCCACTTCGACAAAGTAGAACACGCCAATTACGACTATTATGACGGCTTCGAGCTTTCGCCTCATGGTCCACTGTATCTTGCCTTTCTTGAAATCTAGAAGATCTAGCCCTAGGAAGAAGAGGATAATGAAGAGCCCGCCTCTACCGAGTTGGCCGAACCCCGCCCAGCTCAACTCGAATGTTTGCGGTGCAACGATGAAGAGAAATACGATCGGCGTTGCAGCAAGGATGAGCAGCACATCTCGACCGCTGACAGACCGCAGAATATTCACTAGGCGACTTAGCGGCCTCACCCTAACTGGCATTCGCGGCTACCTAGAAAACGCGGTCCTTTGGAAATACCTCTATTCCCGTTGAACCAATTTGATATGGGCGAAGCTGCGAATCGTGGCTTATGCCGCGCATCTTTTCGACCTGTAACCCGCGGATTACGTTTCCTTCGTGCACCATTGTGTGAAGTAGGACGACGCCTTGCGAGAGGTACTCTTCGATTTGAAATCGGCGGGCGAGCATAGAGGTTCGGAGTTCGGTAGTTACGATGCATGAGCATCCAGTGGATTCCAGTGCGTCGAAGAAGAGCAACAGTGCACGCCTCCGCTTCGCTTCCTCCGGATAGCGAAGCATAAGCGACGTAATAGGGTCAACGATGATCCTCTGTGTGCCTTCCTCCGCGGCCACCCGCCTTATCGTTCGAACCAATGACCCGAGCGTCAGTTCGGGGAGAGTTAGGCCTACCGGGTTCTCCGGCTCTATGGGCGGCTGGATCATTCTGTGCCCTGGCCGTTTCAGTTGTGTCGCGTCGATGAACGTAAGCTTACCTGCGTTCTCCAGGGAATCCAAGTCCCACCCGAAGGAAGAGAGGTTAACTTTGATGCGTTCGGGTTTCTCATCAAGAGCTACGTATAGGCCCGGCTCATCCGCCCTCGCTCCACCAACGAGGAATTGTATGGCGAAGGTCGTCTTTCCAGAGCCCGGGCTTCCGACTACGAGTATCGTTCTGGCCTTTGGAAGGCCCCCGTTGAGAACTTCATCAAGCCCCTTGATGCCTGTTGCAACTCTATCCAATTCCCTTACACCACGCGCCGCTTTGCAACGTTATCTTGGCCCATATTATTTAGTTGCTGATGACCCGGAAATCTAGGCTACTAGACCGCTCGAAAACGGATTCGGTTAATGTGACATAGACTCTCGTCTTACGGATTTTGAATAGAAAAAGAGGGGAAGGGAGTTTCTACGCGCGCAGGCGCCTAGCGGCGTCTGCGTCGTAGTATGTATAGTGAAGCTGCAAGCGCTGAAAATGCTACTACTCCGATTGCGCTGAATTCGGGGACTGGAATGTTGCTCTGTTGCAGGTACACGTTCTGGCCTACTCCGAATTGGCCTGGTGAGACCACTACGGAGAAGGTTTGAGCCGTGACACCTGGACCTGCTATGGTGAACTTGTACGTGCCGGGTGGCAGGTACGCTTCGTAGATGCCGTCGAAGGTGTAGAAGTTAAACGACGCACCACTTGCGCCCACTACGCTAACGGTGTACCAGCTTACTGGCCGGAACTCGTTAGCCCACGTGAACGCTAGAGCGTTGCCTGATACGAGGCCGTTCAAGTCGACTTCGAAGATTGCGCTGGCCTCACCGCTTAGGTGAGCGTTGCTGATTTGCCAAACACCTTGTTGTGAGTATGGGCCTAAGTGGTTCATGGACAACGTATGTCCTACGAACGTAGAGCTTTCGGCCCCGTCTTCTGTGTATCCCGCACCAAACGAATTCTTCGCTGTGGTTCCTGGGATGATGTGGAAGGATTCTCCCATCAGTAGCCCTTGAACCGGCGGGTAGTAGTTGGTCACTGGGAAGGTGCTTGTGTTGTTGCCGTACCAGTTTACGAAGTCTACTTCAGCAGTCCATCCGCCCGTGTAGTCAGGCGCTCCGAGGATGCCTGAGTTAGCGTATGGGTACTGAGCGTAGGCTCCTGGATAGCAGTCGAGTTCAAAGTCGCATCCAGGCGTGAATACCGGGTCGCCATAGTATGGGCCGTTGATGTGATTTCCTCCTGGCGGCTGCTGTGGCAGTCCAGCCATAAGGACGTGGAGCAGTGTTGTGTTTGATGGCACGTAATTGTAGGCATATGTGCCTGACGACGGTACCTGTATGCCACCTTGGTATGATGCGAATGGATATAGCGCGTTCGGAATGTAGTCTACCTGTCCTACAGTGTTCGTGACGAAGAATGGACTTGAAAAGGCGTCTGGTGTGAGTTGTCCGTTCGCGGCTATGGCTGTGTGTGCCGGCACCGTACAGATTGTTGAACATGTGGAGTTGGTTACGTACACGCCTTCAGAGGACATCCAATCGGCGACCAGGTTACCCGAGTCGTCGAATAGGCGTACTCTTGCAGACATGTTGTTCAGCGTACCCGTTATGATGCTCTCCTTCTTGAAGAGCACATCGAGCGTTACGTTGACACCGATCAACAGGTTGACCCGCATGTCAGCGACTTGCCCGTTCATGGCGTACGCTGTGAAGTCTTGGTCCTGTATGTATCCGTACGTGTAGGCTCTGAGGTTGTATTGGCCTTCTTTGAAGTGGCGTGGCAGATCTGTTGTCCACATGCTGCCCGTCAACAGCTTGGTAGCCGTTAGGAATTGCCACCATTGCCCGGTGTATCCACCTACGTAGCCGAACCTTCCGGATTGGCCGAAGAACGCATCGTGAGCAGCGGATGTTGCTCCGCTAAGCCCGCCGAGGACGTTTCGTCCACCACCGTCCATTTCGGCGCAGGTGGAGTTGTCGGGGACACCGTTTCCTTGGAATGGGCATGGGATTTCGTTAGTAGCGTATCCTCCCTGGTAGAGTCCGCTCAAACCGGCCTCTATAGAGAGAGGAGGTGCATAGCTGTTGGCACTTGGTTCGTCGCCGTAGAAGTCCGCGAGTTTACCAGCTGTGCCGTTAACTACCGGGTACCATCCGAGATCGATCTCAGATCCGGCGCATACGGCCGCTGGAACTGGTCCTCCAGCTTGTGATCCTTGCAAGACGTGGCCATAGCCTCCTGCATCTTGGCATCCACCCCAAACCCACGGTCGGGCGACACTTGGCCGTTCCCAGTCGATGCTGGATACGGTCACGTTGAAGCCTGGCCCTCGGAATAGGTGGTCGCTGATGCTGGTTGGGTTGCCGCTTAATGTCACTGATACCTGCTCCTCCGGACTTTGTGGGACGTATCCCTCAACTGAAATGTTGGGGGTGTAGGTTCCTGACGGAATACCGTAGTTCTCTCCGCCCCACGTGTCGTTGAAGCCAAAGTATTGGATTGTTGCCTTTCCACTGGCTAGTGAATCAGCATTGCCGTGTGCCCTGTTGAGTTGGTTCGAGTCGTGTGGGCATGATAAGCCAGGAGCACCCGTTTCTCCTGAGCCGATATACTGGACGTTGGTGTAGATGCTCGTGTAAGTGCCGAAGGTTGTGTCTGAAGCGAATGCACTGCCATCACCTTGCCATCCGTCGTAGTTGCACTGGTAGTACAGGTCGTTGTAGCCTAGGTTGGTTACGTTGTAGGCGTAAACGTTGCCGTCGCCACCTACTAAGCTACCCCAAACTAAGCCTGCGCCCGTTGTGATTGGACCGGTCTGAATTGTGTTGTCTGTGTTGTGGAAGTAGAGGGTCTTGTTGACCCAGCTTGATAAGCGTAGGTCAAGAGGCAACGTCACATCTCCAGCCCACTCATTCGGCGTTATGTCAAAGTAGTACTCTTGGAAGGTAGAACCATCCAAGGCTGTTTGAACATAACGGAAGACCCATGCACGCACATAGTATCTTCCCGGGGTTAGGCCGTTGATCCAAGTCGCATAGACCTGCGGTACTTCACCGCTGAGGTCAGTTGGAGCACCGTACTCACCCTTAAGCCCGAACTCGTAAGCGAACGGAGTAGTTGTCCCGCCCTGAACGAACCA
>Ga0116103_1000273_pt1 | contig 38748 bp, 35 predicted proteins | sample June2015DPH_4_10_2_FD_89714 | JGI IMG/M metagenome (GOLD analysis project Ga0116103, IMG submission 89714) | Peatland microbial communities from SPRUCE experiment site at the Marcell Experimental Forest, Minnesota, USA - June2015DPH_4_100 | ecosystem: Environmental > Terrestrial > Soil >...
GATGGCAACTATTCTGAATTTGGCGGAGCCGTGTTTTCCAGGCTTTGACTTTGCAATGTCTACTATTTTGCAGGGTTCGCCTTCAATCATCATGTAGCCGCCAACGCGTAATTCTCCGACATCAACTGGTCTGCTCATACACTCACCAACAGTATAGTTCTATGAATGCAATTCTGAACAACACCCATATATAGATTAAGGTTTACGCTATTACTGAACGGTGGAATTATTGTTCAAAAGCGTGGGATTAGTCGCCCGCTACGATAAAAAGCCAGCTTTAAAGCTTACCGAGGAGCTAGCGGAGTATCTTAAAAATAAAGGACTGAAGGTTTACATAGAAGATACTCTATCAGGAAAAGTCACCACAAAAGAAGAGATGATTTCCCTATCAAAAATGAAAACTGACTTCATAATAACAATCGGCGGTGACGGAACAATACTGCGAACTTCTATTACGTTGCCTAAGCCTGAACCGCCAATTTTAGCAATCAACATGGGTGTCAGAGGATTCTTAACAGAAGTCGAACCTAAAAACGCCTGTGAAGCAGTCGAAAAAATGTTGAAAGGCGAGTACAAAATCGAAAAGTGCGCTAAACTATCTGTAAGAGCGGGCGAAGAAACAATGCCAGACGCTTTAAATGACATTGTTATTTCTGCTGGCGAACCATCAAAAATACTTTACACGCAAATATGCAAGGATGGAAAACCAATTCTTAAATGCCAAGCAGACGGACTAATCGTAGCTACCCAAACAGGGTCTACTGGCTATTCCCTTTCAGCAGGAGGACCAGTTTTAGACCCAGCAATAGATGCTTTCGTTATTACGCCGATCTGTTCGTTGACTGTGTTCCATTCGCTTGTTTTTCCAGCCGATTCCACCATTACCTTCAATGTGATTAGGCCAAAGGAAATGCTTGTTTTAATTGATGGAAACTACCGTAAACTTGTAAGCTGTAAAGAGGCAATGTTAAAAGTCACTGTATCAAAAAACGTAACTTCTTTTATCCGGTTCGAAAGCGACTTTTATGACCGATTGAGAAGTCGGTTACTTTTTAAGGGAACAGAATGAAAACTCAGAAAGACAAGCCATGCAAACGAGTCATTGTTCTAGACACTTCCGCTTTCTTGGCAGGCTTTGATCCTTTCTCTTTGAGCGAGGAACAAGTAACCGTTCCCAAGGTTGAGGAAGAAATAAGGAAAAATTCCATCATTTTGGTAAGATTTAAAACAGCATTGGAAAATGGAAAGTTGAAGGTTAAGGCTCCTTCGGAAAAATTTTTGAATAAAGTTAAAGCGTCGGCAAGTAAAGTCGGCGACTCGTTCCTATTATCGGAAACTGATATACAGCTTTTAGCTTTGGCCTTAGAATTGAAAGCAATTGGTTATACGCCTCAAATTGTTACTGATGACTATTCAATTCAGAATGTTGCGACGCAGTTAGGAATGGAATTTTTAGCACTCGCCACTTTCGGTATCAAGCGCCTTTTAGAGTGGATAAGATACTGTCCAGCGTGCCACCGGGAATACCCTGCCAACTGCTCATCCAAGGAGTGCCTAGTTTGTGGTACAGAGCTTAAGAGAAAGCCGAGTAGAACAGTGAAAAGCTTGAAGCCAAGATAGTCTTATGTTTCTTTTGCCACCTCATTAATCGTATCTTCAACGATGTCCAGCGCTGAGCCTAGCAGGTCACTTTGTATAGTAAGCGGTGGAACTATCCTTAGCGTTGAAGCACCACAAGTAACAAGTGCTACTCCACGTTTCCAGGAGCGCAAAATAACCTGATAAGCCTTCTGCGGTGCAGGCTTTTTTGTTTCCTTTTCTTCCACAAGCTCGACACCAATCATTAGACCTTTGCCACGTACATCTCCAACTATGTTGCTGGTTTCTTTCAAGTCCTCCAACCTTTTCATTGCATAAGCTCCTTGCTTGTTGGCGTTATCAAGCAACTGCTGCTCCTTAATGACGTCTATAACTGCGGCTGCCGCTGCACATGATAGTGGATTTCCGCCGAAAGTGCTTGCGTGCGAACCACCAGTCCAATCCATAATTTTCGCTTTAGCAATTGTTGCGCCGATGGGTAAGCCTGAAGCTAAAGCCTTTGCAGCGCAGATTATGTCTGGTTCGATGCTCCAGTGTTCAATGGCGAACCATTTTCCTGTTCTGCCTATGCCAGATTGCACTTCATCGTCGATAAGCAGTAAACCATTCTTGTCAGCGATTTTCTTTAGCTTTTGGAAAAACTCTGGCGGAGGAACCACATAGCCCCCTTCTCCCTGGATTGGTTCAAAAAGAATCGCTGCCACATCTTCAGGAGGCATATACTTTTGGAGTACTTGCTCTTCGATAAAGTCTGCGCACCAGTAGTTACAGTTTGGCTGTTCCAATTTGAATGGGCAACGGTAACAATAGGGATAAGGAACATGAGATACACCAGGCATAAAGGGAGAAAAATGTCTCCTTTGCGCCGGTTTGCTGGTGGTAAAAGCTAACGAACCCATCGTGCGCCCATGGAAAGCGTTGATGAAGCCAATAAATAATGGTTTACGCGTGTGCCATCTAGCAAGCTTTACTGCCGCTTCAACCGCTTCAGTGCCGCTGTTGCCAAAATAGGTCTTTTTCTCAAATTCGCCAGGGGCTATTTTTGCTAATTTTTCTGCTAGGTTGATTACTTCTTTGTAGTAGAAGTCAGTGTTAGAATAATGCAGAAAACGGTCACATTGACCTTTTATGGCCTCAACCACGCGAGGGTGATTATGACCAACGTTCATACAGGCTATGCCAGAGTTAAGGTCAATGTACTCGTTTCCATCAACGTCCTTAACTATGCAATCGTTTGCTGACTCAACAACAAGGGGGTAATACCGCATGTATGATGGGGAAACAAACTGTTCATCCTTCTGCACAAGCTCTCTAGCTCTAGGACCAGGTGGGGAAACAACAATTTTTGGATAAACAACCATTTCGAATAACTCCAACAAAAGCGACTAGTAAAGAGGCAATATTAACCTTTACGCACCAAGAAATACAGCGGTTTAGCTTATAGGAGCACTAGGAGCAAGATTAAAACCAGTCCTTCCAACCCGAAGACTGGAAGCAACGTTTGTTTTGCCTTTTTAATTGACTTATCGACAAGAATAGTCATTGATTGCAAACGGGCTTCTCCGATTACTCTAACTTGGGGAACAACAAAATGTATGCATCCAGCCTTGGATGTTTCTAGGTTTGCCTCTGCCTTTTTTGCCACGTCACAAATATAACGAATCAGTATCTCGTGGCTCATAACTTCACCGACAGGGTGGTAACCACGCCGTCCAGTAACTATGGCGCTTACAGCGTGAGTGTCTGTAGTGAAAACTTCGCTTTCATCAAAACCTACAGAAGTTAAAGCGGCAAGGATTTTTTCCCTTAAACCAGAAATCATGTTGTTTCCATCAATTACTACGTAAGCGGTTTTCTGTTTCTCTACTTGAACAACTATCGCAGTAATTCCGCCAGTACCCATGCCATCTTTTAAATTAAATTCTTCAGGGAAAACAGTGGCGGCGCCAACCATGAACCGTTTAGTTGGCAATGCAACTGCTTTTTGAAGGCATTTAGAAGCTGACATCTGCAAGGCATCTAAATATTCTTCAGTATCGACTATGTCGTTGATACTGTTATGGGTGTTAACAACCATAGCTGATTTTAACCCATACTTTGCAGCTTCCTCACTAACCATGCGTCCTAACTCCTGCGGTAAATCTTCAGTGGTTTTTGGAGCAAGCGTAAAAGAAAGAAACGCAGTATCCCCAAAAATTTGGCATGAAGCGGTAGCTACACCCTCAGTAACTTTAACAAAAGGAGAGGCTAAATCAGCTGTTGCCTTAAACTTCGCAGAAGCCATTACCTGCGAAACTATTTTGTGATTTTGCGCTTGCGAGGCTAAATCAAGCTCATGCCCAAGAATGCCTAAAGGAACACAAGCGTCACACCCAAATTCTTTTTCAAACTCGTGCTTAAGAAGAGACGGCAAAAGACTACTGCCTATATTCTTAAATGGACCGGGATGCACAAGAGGAAGAATCAGAGCAGCTTTAGGTTTAGAAGCGTCAAATTTTAGAAGAGTAACTTCGATATCGGCATTTTCGCCAGTCTTTTCAAATAACTCTTCAAGAGGCGCGTTAAGGCCAACTACCCAGTTAAGCATAAAGGCTCTAAATAATGGCAAAGAAGGCATCGAATAGGTCTTCTGACCCAAACGGTCTAGGGATGAAAGGAACAGGAAAACTGCAAGACAGCCAATTATTGGAGAAATAACTAAGAAGGGTAACAGATTTAGAATGGCACTTGAAATGCCAGTCCAAAAAGCAGTCCAAAAAACAAGAAGTGCTACTATGCAGAGGGTTGGATTTAGCAAAACGGACACCAGTTTTCTCCACGTTGCAGCCGATGATGTTGCAATAAACACGACTGCTCTCAGAGTTATGACAGCGGCATAACCTAAAAGGGAAAGTTTAACACATAATATCAAACCAAATGGAAAACTTAAAGCAACACCTATAACAATGAAAAGGAGCCAAAAAAGCCACCCGAATAAAGAGAGCACTGTAGTGCGGCGCAACGAGTAAATTGGATCACCTCTAAGAAGCAGCTTGCTTATTATCAAATCAGCTATAAGCGTTAAAATGAAAAGTGAAAAGCCAAGAACCAAAACACCAGTTAACCCTTGGGAAGGGGAAGCAACAAAAGTGGAAAGACCAATTACAAAACAGATTACAGCGACTGCAAAAAGCGCTTTTTTGAATGATGGAAGGGAAAACATGGAGGAATAGTGTTTCGCTGCACCATCTATTGAGCGATTAAGTGAACTCTTACTCTCCATATTTCCAACTCAGTTAGGCTTCCTTATGGAATTAGCGAGACTTATTAAAATTTAGCTAAGGTAGCGCTTACATTTTAGGGCAGGAAACACAAATTTTTCTATAACACAACCTTAGGGCAAGTTTTAATTTAGCATGAAAGAGTTAAAAAACAAGGAAACAAAACGCCACGTTGCCATTTTGAACACAGAAGGCAACATGCTTTTACAGGGAAACTGTTTTATCTTTAGAAGAACAATCATATTAGTTTGCGAAGTCTATGGCAGATCAAGATTTGCCCCTCTCAATATTTCACATGCTGGAGAGAAACGTGGGCAAGAAAATAAGAGTTATTATAGATCCAGCTTACGGTTTTGAAGGCACCTTAGCCGCTGTAACGCATGATCCATCAGGAATCTGGCTTTCAGACGCAGAAGCTATCGTTTTAAGATCAACCATTGCACAGCCTATCCCGCAAGTTACAAGTCGAGAAGAAAGAAGCGAGCTATTTCTTCATTTAAATTCGGTTCAAAGAATAGAAGTTTTACACGCCACTGCACCGAGGCGGTAAAGTCAGCGTTTAACCTGCCTAGAACACTTTTATTAAAACAGAAAGAACTATCAATGAGACGGCAAAGACGACAAGCAGTTCAGGTCTAATTTTTATTCCTTCGGTCTCTTCCTCAAAGAACCTCAGCAAACCCGCACTTGCCGCAGGCATTGGACCTGTATCTTTCTTCTTTTTTCGTCTACTACTCACCAAATATCCCTGCCCTTTCAATGTACTATTTGCATTAATTAATGTTACGCAGATTCCAAATTTTTTAGGGTATTGATAATATTTAACTTGCGCAGAGTTAAGAGTAACCACTAAATCTGGTGGATCTATGCAAATACGTGAATTCCAAGAAATGATGCGGCGGCTATATTTCAAAAGAGACACCGAACGTGGAGTAGGCGGAACATACAATTGGCTTGTTGATGAGGTTGCAGAGTTAGGAGAAGAATTGAAAGGAGGAACAGATAAAGAGGCTGCTGAGAAAGAATTTGCAGATGTAATTGCGTGGCTTGCGTCTCTTGCTAACATAATGGGAATCGACCTTGAAAGAGCAGCCATCAAGAAATACAACTACAAATGCCCAAAATGCCAACAATCACCATGTCAATGCACATTCTAACTAACTAAGCGTTTCTGCCCTAAACCTGTAGACGCCCAATAATATGGTCTACGTCCTTTATGGTGAACTATGCCTTCGTTTTCAAGAAGGTGCAAGTGATGCATGACAACACCATAAGATAAAGACGCTTCCTTTGCTATCCTTACTGCATCACATGGCTCGCTCTCGAGAGTGTCTAGGATTTTGGTTCTGGCTTTAACACCGTTACTTACGTTTCGTACATTTCTTAAGTAGGCATTCGGATGCAAAGAGGCCCTTATACCATTTCACCGATAGATAAACAGGCGGTTTACATTGAAAAGCTTTAGCTTAGGTAAAATCAGAAAGGCTGACCTGCTTTGGCTTTTTGTTATCGAACATGGAAGCTATTTCTTCTTTTATGAGGTCCATGCGCTGGGTGTAATAGTTTGGTAAACCATATGTGTCAACAAGTTGCTGAGCCGCCACCAGATACTTCTCTATGCCACCACGGTAAACAGTAAGAGTCAGCTTTCCACCACAGAAGGGGCATTTCCCTTTGAGAGGCAGTCGACGGAACTTTTTGTTGCATGATTTGCACCTAAACGCTTGCGTTGAGAAAGCACGTAAATTCCCTGCTATGTCTCTCATGAAATGAGTGGTTAAAACTTTTAAGGCGACACACTTGACATCTACAGCGTCAATTTTTTCGCCTAACTCCAGTTGCATATTAAGTTTTTCAATCATTGATTTGAATTCTTTGTAGGCGCTGTTAGCGTTGCCGAGGTTTATGTTTGTCACGGGAGTTGTGTACTGGAAGCCTTCAAACTGCGCTTCAGTCCCAAGCCTATGACTGATAACGTCCATAATTGAGCTCACTGGTCTAGCTTCAGCTTTCTCTAGAGTTTTTTGGTAAAATTCAAGCGGATAAGAAGCGTCAACGTCAAAATCATGCGCTTGTCTCTGCACTTCTTTTGTGTTAACAAACGGAATTAAGAGTATCGGAGCATCCATAATTCCGCCTATCTGAGCAGGCAAATAGACACGAGAAAAGTTCAGAAGCGTATCCAATGCCAGCATAATCGCGTCTTCATCACCATCGCAGTCACGACGTTTGGCTGAGTGCCAAATCGGATGAGCGTAAATCACGTTACGATCCGTGTAACCAACTATGCGGCCTAAAATGCAAGCACATGTGTGGGGAGCTAAGCCAAAAACCAAATGCCCAACAAGGTCTTCAGGCTTCTTAACGTTATAGTAAGCTGGAAGCTTGTAGACCCTTGCCAGCAGGTCATCAATGAAAGCTGCGATCTGAATAAAGTATTCCCCTGCCTTCCAAGGAATTACAATATCCTGAACCTTAAGCTCACAAACCTGATTAGGATCAGCCAAAGATGCGCCGTGCGTGTCATAGCAGTACCCTAACTGCCTGATCTTTTCAACGGGCACTCCAACTTCGGCAGGCGTAAAATGCGTTAAAGGAGCATTTGTAGCATCAAAACGAATTGTTCCATCCTTGTAAACTGATAAATCGTACCTTGCCCGCAACACTCCTTTTTCGATAATTTCAGGTGTTTTATCCTGATTAATTAATCCTTTAACACCACGTAGCATTTTTGGAACAGGATAATTAAGTGACTTGCATGCTGCATCAACCATTTCTTTAAAGTTAATCGGTTGCCGCTGGTACTGGACAGCACCCGTTTTACAGGTGGGGCAACTGTTATCCTTCAAAGCTCTACCACAACGAGGACAACTATTCTCTGCTATAGTGGCGCATCCGCAACTGGAGCATTTTACCCTTAAAGCATAAGTTTTACAGTTAGGACACTTCCTCTTAACCATCTCGACAAACACAGGGCCCTGCTTTGCAGCTTCCAAAAGGTCTCTATGTGAACCGCCAGCTAAGCTTACTGGAAAAAGAACGTGGACAAGAGGCTTCATCTCCCGCCTTTTAGCTTTCTCGGGTCTTCCCATGCGTGCACCCACAAAGGTAGGCGCTTTGTCCTTAACTTGCACTCCTGAAAGCTGACTAATTGCCCCAAACACTGTAGCAGTCTGGGTACTGTCAACCATGTTTGTGGTACCGTAACCAAGACAGAACGCTAAAGCGGCAGCATCTTCGCCTTCCAGCAAAATCTTATTACTTATTAGTTTATGTGGAGCAAAGATCAGCCTAAGTAATCTTACAACATCTTCGTTGGCTTCGCCGGAAATTTTGCAAACGACTCCATCTTCAAAGGCAACTTCACAAGAAGCCAACCACTTTTTCAGCAACTCAACCTCTTGAACACTGGATAAGCTTGACCAAAAGAATGTACGAGCTGGGTGCAAAGGTATGCTCAGGCGCACGCTGAGAAGTATTGCCTCTTTAGTCGTAGGTTTATTCCTAAACGGGTCATCCAGAAAACTATTTAGCCTTCCCACAGAAACCTGAGTAGCTTCTGCTGCTTTCTCATAATCTAAGCTAAATTTTTCCGTAAGAGCCCCCTGTAGGTCTTTAACCCACCATTCCTCAACGTACCCTGAAGGAGAAAGCCCCTTGCCAGTATAGAGAAAATCGCCAAAACTAATCAGGATATCCCCTAAAAACAAGATTTTTTGGACCTTACCTTTAACTTCTGCAAAATTTTCCAATGTTACTCGTACCACAGAGTTATCATTCAGCAAAACAATGGGAGGCTCAATAGTATCCACAGGGAGTGTAACGCAACCTTTTCCTGGAAGCTCTAAACGCATTTGGGTGCCTGCAGCAAGAAAACTCTCTACAACAAGCATAGTGGCGGGATGAATGCCTACAGCTGAAAGGCCAGTGTTTCGTGATCTGCCATACCTTAACCTAAAGCCACCACGTCTTGAAGGAAAAGCGAAAATTGGTCGTCCGGCAATCACATCATCCATAAAGCCGCCTGATTTCTCTTCGGATTTCTTTTTTAATTCTCTTAGCCAGTCCCAACCTTGAAAACCAAGCTTTTCAATAATTACCAAAACTTTTTGGGCACGTCCAACGATGCCGTCGTTTACTACTCTTAGGGCTCCGCCTCTTACACGGTTAGTTTCTATCCGTGGAAGGTTTCGATATGAGGAAACTTCTACTGGGTCTGATTCAGTGCCTGTGACTTCAACAGGAATTAGATTAAGTGCCTTCTTTAATTCGTCATCAGGAATGTGATATTGAAAACGGCCCACTGACCGTTCATATAATCTTAACTCTTCTATAAAACGGGAGATTTCTTCATCTGTAGGCTTGTATTTATCTAAGCCTAATTGGCGGCGTACGAAATCGCCTACGACCAAAGTTAACGCTTGGTCTGTTCCGCCTGCTGACCTGATTGGCCCTGCAAAGTAAATAGCCAGATAGCGTGTTCTATCGGCGTTTGTTTTTATTTTAACTTGAGCTATGCCTTGTATTGGCGCTGCAGTTAAGCCTTCAGTGAAAATTGCCAGGGCAGTTCGAATCGCTTGTTCAGCCGCTTTTTCAGGTTCCATGTGACCGAATTTGCCCAGAACGATTTCTTCAGCAACTTTAAATGCGATTTCTTCTCTTTGCATTTTAGTGCCTAATTCTCTGATGCTGAGCGCCACTTCTTTGGGCCCTACTAGCCCTTCTACTAAGTCAGCAATGTCTTGGGCAATAATGCACTCAGTTTTTAACGAGGGATCAAAGCCTTCTGATCTAGCGCTGTCGCTTATAGCATACAATCGCTTTAGCTCATTTTCCATTGCGTCAACGTAGTTTTGATAGCCCTTGCTGATATTCAAAGCGCAACTTCCAGTGGCAACATATAGAGTAATGGCTTATTTTGGCTTTCTAGAAACTAAATACAAAAGGCAAGAGGAACTTTGAGCATTAAACCTTAATACCTTTAATTGCCCCGATGATTTCAGAAACCCTTTGCTTAGCATCACTCGTCTCAGTGACGTTGCCGGTGACGATTATGTCTGCTCCTGCAGAGACAGCAACCATTGCTTGCTCTTTAGTTCTTATTCCCCCGCCTACTATGAGGGGAATTTCAAGCAAATGTTTGACTGCGTGAATCATTTCTGGGGGTACAGGGTTTGCTGCTCCAGAACCGCCTTCCAGATAAATGAAGCGCATCCCAAGGTATTGACCTGCAAGGGCATGAGCGGCTGCAAGTTCAGGCTTTGTATACGGTACTGAGATAGCTTTTCCTACTATGCCGGCAGTGCCGCCATCCCCAACGATTATGTAACCCATAGAAATAGGTTCCAAACCGTACTTTTTAACAATTGGGGCGCCAAGAATCTGGGCGCCCATGAGAAAATAAGGATCAACCGAATTCAGAAGCGACATAAACCATATGGCGTCTGCATAGCTACTAATTCCAGTTATGTTGTTTGGGAACAGTATTGTAGGAATTTTTACGGAAGACTTTATGGCTTTTACGACGTCGTCAAGGTGGGCTTGAGACGCAAATGTTGAGCCTCCAATCATTATGGCGGCGGTTCCGCTATTTTCAGAGTTTTCAGCAATGTGCGAAGCTTGTAGGGCTGATACTTTTTCTGGGTCGATGAGGGTTATGTGGATTGAACCTTCGGTTTTTATTTTTTCGAGTAAGTACTTTTCGATAGGCCCTAGCAAAGTGATAATCCTTCGATTACTCTTTTTTTACGTTTGTTACAGGTGTTCTTTTTGTAGAACCATAAACGCGGTCTGTTAGCATACAGTAAACGTCAACTTCACCTTGGGCAGGTTTAACTGGGAATTCTTCTTTAAGACCGCAGCCACTGCATTGTGCAACGGCATGGCCACCGTCTTCTCTGAATATTTCAACTTTAACTGTCTCTTTTCCGCATGTTGGGCAAGAGAAGAATTTAGGTAAACGTTTCTTAGGAATATGAACTACTTTTTTCCTTCTTCGCCCCAATTATAACAGCCTTCTAAATCGATGGTAATGTTGATTAATATTTATGCTTGTCCTTAAATACTTGCCTAGAAACCAAGAATATGAGGCTGCGTGAAGCCAAGTGAAATTAACGCCTTCTGTCTTAGAAATGGACTTCTCAGAAGCTCAAAAAAGAATTTGCCGCTTTATTAAAGAGTACGTGGAAAACGCTGGAGCAAAAGGCATAGTGCTTGGCCTATCAGGAGGAATCGACAGCGCAACAATAGCAGCACTTTCAAGCCTTGCAATAGGCGGAGACAATGTGTTAGCTCTTATGCTACCGGAAAAAGAAAACTTTAACCAAAAAGACATCGACGATGCAAAAGTTGTTGCAGACAAATTTAAATTGCAAACACAAATCTGTGACATATCAAGTGTTTTAGAATGCTTCTACAAGGGTATTCCAGTGTTTGAGCCAAAAGACAAGCTTTGTAAAGGTAACATTAAAGCAAGAACTAGAATGATTTACCTCTACTATTACGGTAACAAGCTTAACAGAATCGTTTGCGGAAGTTCCGACAAATCAGAAACAATGATGGGTTATTTCACTAAGTGGGGAGACGCTGCAGCTGACATAACGCCAATTATGGATTTATACAAAACACAAGTCCGCAAACTCGCAATTCATTTAGGAATCCCAGAGGAGCTTGCATTAAAACCCTCCACACCAGCGCTTTGGCCAAACCAAACTGCAGAAAACGAACTTGGAATCAAATATGAAACATTAGACCTAATTCTTTATGGGCTGGAGCGGTTTATGATTACTGAAGAGATTGCTAATCAACTCATCATTCATAAATCAATTGTAGAAAAAGTTAAGGCCCGATGGCTCGCAAATGAACATAAAAGGAGAAATCCGATAGCCCCAAAAATTGGGTATAGAACTGTGGGAAATGATTTTAGGCTCCCAAGACATACATATTGAAAGTGGAAACGACATGAAAGATAAGATAAAACTTGCCCTTGCCCAAATAAGTAGTAAACGCGAAAACAAAGAAGCCAATCTGCAGAAAATAGAAACATTAACCTTCAAAGCCAAAGAGCAAGGGGCAGATCTAGCTATTTTTCCTGAGCTTTCATTAACTGGTTACGTGGTTAGGGATCAATTCTATGAGTTGGCTGAAACAATCCCCGGACCAACAGTTGAGAAGGTGGAGGCGTTAGCCAAGAAGACAGGAATGCATGTTATTTTTGGGATGCCTGAGTTAAGCGAGAAAACCCGAGCAACAGTCTTTAACACTGCAGTCTTTGTTGGTCCCAAGGGTTTAATCGGTAAATACCGTAAAATGTATCTGCCAACCCACAGCGTGTTTGAAGAGAAAAGATATTTCCGTCCAGGTTATCAAACAGCCGCGTTTCAAACGGATTTGGGCAACATTGGCTTATGCATTTGCTATGACCTTTTCTTTCCTGAAGTGCTTAGGCTTATACGTTTGAAGGGTGCACAATTAATCGTTTGTATATCTGCATCTCCAGCGGTGCGTAGGAGTTACTTTGAAATTTTAACTTGCGCCAGGGCATTGGAAAACACTGCTTACCTCGCTTACGTGAACCTGGCCGGGGTTGAAGATGGCTTGCAATTCTGGGGAGGAAGCAGACTGGTTAGCCCAACCGGAGATGTTCTTGTAAAAGCAAAGTACGATGAAGAGGACTTTGTCACCTGTGAAGTAGATTACAGTGACCTAAGAACGGCAGAGACTTTCATTCCTACCTTAAAGGACTTGCGGCCTGAACTTTTTGATAAATTAAAAGAGTACTCAGAACTTCTCTAAGCAGGCATGTAAACGGCAACCATTGAGAAAGATAGCGGCAAGGCAAATCACAAAAACATCACAAGCTCATCAAAATCCGTGATATCAAGTGACTTAATTGTAAATCACCGTGATTTCAACGTGATAGATGACGTCACGCTCCCTCCTATTTAACGTCACACGCTTAACGCTGGGTATAAAAAAATTAAGGTGTTAAAGATTACCAAAAGAAGTAAACAACGATAGTAAAAGGGAACGCAAAATTGCCAACTAAAGCATGAATATTGGGCAAGAAAGCGTTTGTAAAACTACATTTTTGTGTAAAATTCACGATAAAGCTCGCGCCAAATATTCAATAATTTTGCCATTTATCTGTTAATTACACTCTTTAGAGTCTTTACCCCCTTTAATCGGGAAAAAGAAGCCGTATTTACTTTATTTTGCTGTTTAATTCATATTTTGGCTTTATTAGTTACGACTAACTGGTGCATTCTTACGTGGATAAGACTTAAAAAGTCGACTCAGTATACAAAAGCGTATCCATTCAGATAGTTGAGGAGACAAGGAGTTTGAAGCTAAAAGACGGCGTTCAAGCCTGGTTAAACGGGGCATTAAACGACCCCATTGTGAAAATATTGGCTAAAAACAGCCAATTAACCAAAACCCAGCTTGAAACACTGTTAATCGACATTTTAGCCGAGAATATTTCAGGGAAACAGCTAAAATACGATGAAAAAGCCAATTTAAGGCTAACCAAGGCTAAAATAAGCCGCGGATCCTTCAACAGGACGTTAAAACAGTCTAAAGAAAACGTGATAAAATCGATCTATACGATACTACTTTTAGGGTATTTAGGGGTGTTTGACAGCACAACTCTCGACCCATATCTCGAAATAGCCAATAAACTGCACGAATATGTGGAGGCACACCAAGAGACCCCCGACAAGGAAGAGGAGCTAAAAGACCATCTAAAAGTCATAGAAATCATACGGGAAGAGCTTGAAACGAGCCTAAAACGGCTTTCTAGTCCATCAGAATAGCCCTTGTGACGTCACAAATCACAGATAAAATCTACAGTTTTTAACCAACAAATGGGATTAACAAAAGCCAAAACAAAAGCGCCACTATCAAGTCTTAAATGGTAAAATAAGCGCGAATCAAGGATATCTTAGCAAGCCATTTTCAAGGAGCAACGGCTAAGAGAGCAGCTGTGACGTGTGATATCATAGTGACCATCTGACGACATCACCGCAAACCTTAAAAAGTCCATGGATAACTGTGATGTGTGATGCAACCGATTAAATCACGCATAAATCACAGGGATGGAAAATCACGGTTGACTTTGTAACGATACTCTTAGGCGTTTTGCTGACGGCGACAGTTGCAGCGTCAGTTGAGTATTATAGGCAAATACGTAAGGCACAAAAAGAGTATGAGAAAGCCAAGGGTATTGTCGAAGACATTGTTCTTAGTTTTAACCGAGATCTCAAGCGTGGAGCCGACAAATTAGACTTAATCGCGTTCAAAATAGAGGGAAACTTGGCTAAAGCGGATACAAGCCTAAAAAAAGTAGATACCTTAGAAAAAAGGATGACGCCCATAGAAAATCAATTTGGCACTATTTCACAGACGGTTTCACAGAGCAGCACCAGCATTCTTTCTGGATTAACAGGTTTAGAATTGAAAATCAAAGATATTGAAGCGTCACAAGAGACATTAAAGGTAAAGATAGCAGGTTTTGAAGAGCAAATTCAAAAGTTCAATGTTACTCCAGAAATTAGTGAACCCGTCATACCCATTAAACGTGATAAAGCAATGGCTGCATTAACAGATACAGAAATCGCAGTACTGGAAATGTTATCTTCAGAAGGGCCCAAGACAGCGCCAGAAATCAAAGCCAGAGTTAAGCTTAGCAGAGAACACACAGCAAGACTAATGAAGAAACTCTATGAAGAAGGATACCTAGAAAGGGAAGTAGGCAAAATACCCTTCAGATACAGTATCAAAAAAGAGATGGAAAAGCTGCTAAAGAAACCCGAAAATAGTCAGCCAACATAAAGCTACAAAGAAGGCTTCTCTTGACCGCTCAACCGTTTCAGACGCTCACCTATCTGGTACGTTTCGGTGAATCAGGAAGCTCATAACCAACCTTGCTGCGCTTATCGAGGTACTCTGGATAATGCTCTACCTTGATTGGAACAGCAAACTTGATCTTTGGGTCTGAGATAAGCAAAGCTGCAACAGGTTTTACCGCTATTAACGGTTCTTCTTTTACTTGACTTCCAAGAGCGATTATTTTTTATCAAATTAGCAGTAAGCGATGTCCCATTCCAACGCTAGTCTACATCTATACTCTTACCCAATTGTACTCTACCTAAATGTGCGCAAATTAATTCTTAGTTATACTAAATTTATTTTATGCTTTGTGTCACTTAGCCGCTCAATTCACTTTATTCTTTGTTTTATAGTTGCCTGGGAAATGATTGCAGTTTTATACTTCAAATTATTTGTTCCACCAGTCCTTAAAAGTATACCTTTGCTAGTCATCCTTGAAAGATAGGTCGAAACGGTACTAAGGCTAACTGGCTCCTTAAGCTCCTGCTCATAAACGGACTGAATGTCCTTTGAAGAAAACCAAATCAACGGAAAACTTTTCTGAATTACTAACTGAACTTTTTCAAAGCGGGAAAGCATGCGATTTTGTAAAGAAGCCCCTGCGCCTACGGTCGGACCCTCACCCGGTGCACCGCCTAGCAATTCAACAAGATCTAAGAGTCGTAGAGCTTTATCGCGGGTTACTTGACCCTCGAAAGCAATAGTATATCGATTACCATCGCTATCGAACAGCTCAACGCGTATTTTACGAGCTGGCATTTGGTGTACACCACAAGGGTTGTTCACAGCTTTACACTTCACAGCTTATAGCTGTTATGGTGAAGGCTGAAAAGTAGAAAAGGCAATAGACAGCTTATTCTTACGAAAGCGTCACAATTTTCATTCTTTTAAGCATAACGAGCTTCACAGTAAATCAGAATGGCTGGAAAATTAAAGTTATTGCCTGATTCCGCTTTTCCAGTAGAAGCAGAGGGGTGGCTTGTTCACAGTAAAGAGACAAGAAAAAGGTAATATTAAGCAAAACCAAACAGATTAAGCGGCAAATTTAATGCTATTTCATATGTATTCACAATTTTGTGAACGGAAATTTAGAACTGCTTAAAACAAAATTCTCGAAAGGTTACTGAACTTAGAATGTAATGAGATTATTGCCAATAAAATTTTGTTTCCATTCTCATAAAGATAAGTTGCCATGTTAAAAATCATCCGACAGGCACCCCTGTGTTTCCTGTCGAAGTCTTCAAGTAAAAAAGGAGTAAAGAAAATACTGGAAAAACATTTGCAACATTTTTATCTAAAAATTTGGATAACAATTATTAATATATAATATTATTACTTAACTGTCACAGTATGTTTAACTAATTATAGTAAATAGATATTTTTTCATTAGTCCAAGAATTTTTTCCAGTAGAAACTTTGGGGTGTGTCTTGCTCTCAATTTACCTATTTGTTATCTGATGTTTTCATTGTTCTTTAGGATAATTGTGCTTTAAAACCATTTTTTTGTACTGCATGCTTTATCTGTTCCACACGAAATAACGGTTGAGCCTCTGAAAACGAGGGAATAGGGCAATGGGAAATCCAAGCATATTAGACGATGTATTCGAAAGCTTCGTTAATGGAGTTCGGCTGTTTAAGGACAGAGAAGTTCTCAGACACGATTATCTTCCCGAAAAATTACCACATAGAGAAGACCAAATAAAATTATTAGGACAAACTGTCGCACCAGTCCTAAAGAATGCGAGATGCTCTAACATTTTTATTTATGGAAAAACCGGAACTGGAAAAACTGCGGTAACAAAATACGTCTTAAGCCATCTAGAATCTAAGGCAAAGGAATATGGTGCACCCGTAAAATTTTGTTACATAAATTGCCAAATGGCGGGTTCAGAATACCGAGTTTTCGCAAGTCTAAGCCAAAACCTTGGTATGACTATACCTTTTACGGGTTTATCTGTTGGTGAAGTGTTTGATAGATTCAGAGCAGGTTTAGATTCTTCCAGAATAATTTTCATAATAATTCTTGATGAAATTGATGCCTTGATCAAAGCCCGTGGAGACGCGTTTATGTATGAGTTAACAAGGATAAATGAAACTCTAAGTAAGAGCAAAGTTTCGATAATCGGCATATCAAACGACCTGCGCTTGAAGGAATTTTTGGATCCTAGAGTTTTTAGTTCTCTTAGCGAAGAAGAACTAGTTTTCAGGCCATATGACGCAGCTGAACTTCGAAACATTCTTCTTGAACGTTCAAAATTATCTTTCCACGATGGAGTTTTGTCTGATTCAGCATTAAATATTTGCTCAGCTTTGGCTGCTGCAGAGCATGGCGATGCGAGGCGAGCTTTGGATTTGTTGCGTGTCGCTGGAGAAGTTGCTGAGAGACAAGGCGCTAAGTTGATTACAGAAGAGCATGTACGCCAAGCAGAGAAGCATATTGAACACAACCGAGTGGTTGAAGCGCTCAAAAATTTAACATTGCACTCAAAACTGGTGCTTCTTAGCGTCTATCACTTGAACAAGCCAGGTGCTACTACAGGCGAAATATACGATGTTTACAATGAACTGTGCGGCGAAATGGGTGCTGGTCTTCTGACACAACGCCGATTAGGCACGCTAATTAACGAGCTTGATTCCATGGGACTTGTGAACGCGAAAGTTGTAAGTATGGGTCGGTATGGCAGAACCAAAAAAATCAGGCTTGAAATTTCAAGAAGCCTCATAAAGGATGTATTTGGCAGTGACAACAGATTTGGCAGCTTACTCGATTATTCCCTGCAATCCTCGCATAAAGGATCAAGTGATACTTAGCTAAACCGCTTGTAAAATTAGTTAAATGAGAGAATAGTAGTCTCCAACGTTTGCAAGTTTACAACTGGAACTTTTCCCGGTGTAGGAACCAACCCTAATTTCTCCATATAATCAGTCTGTTCTTGCCAACCGCCTGAATTCACAACCAGCACTCCACGATAATTGCAGTAACCTAAAACGTGAATATGCCCGGCATGAAAGATGTCTGGAACCCTATCGATGACTAGGTAATCACGGTTTTCTGGGGACAGCATGGTTTTTCCACCGTATACTGGAGCTAAGTGGCGGCTTTGCATAAGTAGCCTCATTGCCTTTTCTGGGTGATCATGATCCATTCCAGGTATAACCTCGATAATATCATCTAAACTGCGACCATGATACATTAAAACTTCTACGCCGTGTAGACTTAACAGGCATGGGCTTCCAACAGAGTGAATGTTTTTTTTACCTTGCATTCCAGTCAAATAGCCTTCTGGTATGGCAGGCTGGGGTAAAGCTTTGCGCGACGCATCATGATTACCTGGGGAAATAATTATTTCAATGTAATCAGGGATTTTTTCCAGATATTTCGCGGCAAAACTGTATTGTTTATGAACATCTCGTATGGATAGTTCTTTTGCTTGGTTGGGGTAAATTCCAACTCCGTCAACAACGTCGCCTGCGATTAGTACGTATTTTACTCTGCTTGCTATTTCCTTCATTTGCTCGTTTCCATATTTGCCTTTAAGCCAGAGTATGAATCGTTTGAATGCTTCTTTTTGGAATTTGGTGCTGCCAATGTGAAGGTCTGATGTTAAGACAGCGTAAACTAGTTCTTGGGCTCTTTGCTGGGTCTTTCTGCCTATTTCAGGGAAAATTATATCCTCAGCTAGGAAAAGGTTACTTCTTGTTTTTATCACTGCCAAGCATACTACTTGGTCCTGCAAAAGAAGGAGCGCTTTTTTGCGGACTTCTTCTGGTGCTTTTTGAGGCACTAAGACAGTTGTGCTTCCTTGCAAGTCTTCTACTGATAGTATCATTTGGTTTTTTGATTCTCTTTTTTCTGTTATCATGCAAATTATTTTGAGTTTTGTTTTAGCTGGTGATTTGAGTGCTTCTATTATTGGTGTTGCAGCTTTAACGTCGATTCTTTGTCTTAGCAAGCGTTCGATTCGTTTAAACCTGTCCTGGAAATATTCCAGATATTCTTCAAGGGTGCCGTTGGAGGTAAGTTTGCCTGTTGAATCTTCCAGAATGTTAATGTTTGCTTTTATGTCCTTGGCGTAGGGATAAAAAATGCTTTCAACCGTACTTATTTGCTGTGGTGCTGGTGGCTCTACGGCGTTTTGCTGTTGCTGAGGCTGTGTTTCTATGGCGGGTGCTGTTAGCTGTTGCACTAAGGTTTCTAAGAATACTTTGTCTATAAAGAACGGTTTTTCTTGCAAGTCTGCTATCCTTTGAAGTGCTAAGTTTATAATGCCAACTGGATCGGTTGTGTCTGAGTTTTGGCTTAAGAATTCAAAGGCTTCGCTGTTTAGTTGGTATCCCGCTGCGATTGTTGCTTCGATCGCTTTTTGTAGTTTTTCTTTTTCGCTCATTTTGATCGTGTTCTTGTTAGCAAGTGGGGTGAGTGCATGCTTAATGTTTAGGCTCTTATGCTTTTGCGTTATTTACTGTTTTTTGTTTGGAGAATAAATTTTTGAAGTTTAAGGATTCTGTTGATTTTATTGGTGAAGTTTAATAGCGTTTACTGTAGCGTTGATTACGTATTAATCGTTAATTATTCAAAATCAACTTAGTTTATATAAACGATCTATAGTTTAGATATGTTATATCTCGCTTGGGGTACCATTATGGGTGAATTACGCAAAGTTCAACAAACACCAACTGGCACTTTTTTTGTTTGTGTGCCTAGAGCTTGGGCTCAACAGAATGGTTTAAAAAAGGGCGCTTTGGTGAGTGTGGATGTAACTAGTGATGGCAAACTTATTGTTGATTCTGAGTACAATGTTGAGCAGCAGCCGAGAATTGCTTCTTTAAATGTTGGTCCTTTCTTGGGTCGGGAGATTATTGGTCGTTATCTGCTTGGTTATGACGTGATTCGTATTGAGGCAAAGGACCGAATAGCTTATGACGTTAGAAACACGGTTAAGTCAACTGTTAGTTCATTGATTGGATTAGAAATTGTTGAAGAGACGTCTTCAGCAATAGTTTTACAGTGCTTACTGGAGCCATCTGGATTTTTGCCTGAAAAAATTTTGCGGCGCAACTATGCTATTGTCGCTGGGATGATTCGTGACGCTGCTAATTCCTTTGTTAGTGGTGATCTGCAGCTAGCTAAAAGTGTTATAGCCAGAGATGATGAAAGTAACAGGTTATATTTTTTATTAGTTAGAATCTTACGAACAATAATTCAAAATCCACGCTTAAGTGAGAAGCTAAGGATTACTCCGATAGACTGTTTGGATTATCGTTTGGCTGCAAGTTTAATTGAAGGCATAGGTGACGCATGTGTTCAGGTGGCTACAAAAACCATAGCACTCGATGGAGTGAAGCTTTCTGGGGAAATGCAGAAATTACTTGTTGATTTGCAAGCTGTCTGTTTTGAAGCTCATGAGCAAGCGTTGAAAGCGTTTGTAACTAAAGACATCTCTTTAGCTGAGCATGTACGCAACCTCCGAGGAAAAATGGATGCAACTTATTCAAACATTGAGCGCGTCGCAAAAGATTCCTCTATAGATTTGATGCCTCAAGTTCTGGCAGCTGTATCTTTCCTTAGGCAGATTTATGAACACAGTGTGGACATGGCAGACTTAGTCGTTTAACTTGCTTTTACTTAATCCTTCTTCGTGGTAAAGGGTTAAATTTGCTGGTTTGTATTAAATTCTAGGATGATTGATATGTCAAGTATTACCGATAAAGTGGCTAACGCTCTCTACTCTTCTGGATGCTTAAAGTTTGGAAGCTTTAAAATTAAGTCTGGAGCAATCAGCCCATACTATATTGACCTTGCACGTTTGCTTTCTTCACCAAAACAAATATGCTTTATAGCCGATTTAGCTGCTGAACAGGTTAGGCAAATAATGGTTTCTGACAGAATAGACAAATTGGCCTCTATTGAACTTAAAGGCGCGCTAATAGTGCCAAGTATCGCCTGCAAAGTAAACCTGCCCTGTATTGTAGTTAGGAAAGAGGAAAAAGCCTACGGCGTTACAGGCAGAATCGCCGGCGCAGATATAGCCAAAGGCGATAATATCCTTTTCTTCGATGACGTCATAAGCGAAGGCTTATCCAAAGTTGAAGGAATCAAGCCTCTGCAAGCGCTAGGCGGTAATGTTAAGCACTTGCTGGTTGTTGTTAACCGGGAGCAAGGCGGCAAAGAAAACTTGGAAAAGCTAGGCTTTAGAGTTCATGCTTTAGCTAAAATCTCTGAGATCGCTGATTCACTGTATCTCAATAAGCATATTTCGAAAGAGCAGGCTGATGACGTATTAGATTTTGTAAAACAATTTCAAGAAGTTAACAATACCACCTGACTATTTCCTCTACCGTGTCACTAGAATAACCGCTCTTTATGAGTGCCTTCTTAAGGTCCTTTAGCTTGTCGCTCTCCACTCTTTATTCCCTCGTTATATCTCAATCAAATGGCCGCTTAAAATAGATATACCCTATATCAGTAGATCCGTAGGTGGGTTAGCCTTTGTGTGTGCTCTCTCAGCTACCTACCGGTAGGTCAAAATATATACGTTTTTCATATACGTTTGTATATACGGTGGGGTTAACGGTGGAGTGCGAGTGGTATGTGGGTATGGTTGCTTTAGGCTTATGCAGGTAAAAACACTCTTAGGCGTCGTTGAAGGCTTTCAAGCAGCCTTAAGCTGGCTTGCAACTATGCTTAGCAAGTAAAAGCGTTATACCCAAGCAGGTGCCAGACACTTTCGGAACTACTGTATATTTATGGATGGCTTTCACAAGAGTATACACTCCAAGGGAAGAAACATAACAGATGCAAGCTCAAAAACCAGTGGTAGAAGCTCTTCTTAGTCCGGAAAGTTACCAGGAAGACCCCGGCAAAATCGAATTAATCCAAACACACATATCATTTGTCTTCTTAACCAAAAATTTTGTTTACAAAGTCAAAAAACCCGTAAACTTTGGTTTTCTAGACTTTTCTACACTTGAAAAACGGCGGTTCTTCTGCGAAAAAGAGTTAGAGCTCAATAGCCGACTTTGCCCAGACATCTATCTTGAAGTCGTGCCCATCAACAAATCAAATATTATCAAGATAAACGGTATCGGCGAAACAGTTGAATATGCCTTAAAGATGAAGCGCTTGCCCCAAGAAAAAATAATGGCAGTGCTCCTCAACGAGAACAAAGTGGACAATACAACAATTGACGAGATAGCAAAAAAAATCGCGCAATTTCATTCCAAAGCACAAACAAGCACCGAAATAAAAGAGTACGGTTCCCTTAAAATCATAAAGACTAACTGGGACGAAAATTTCTCGCAAACCCAAAAATACGTCAACCAAACAATCCCGGTCGCTGAGTACCAATTTATTCAAAACAGAGTCAACAACTTCATGGAGAAGAATAGGTCGCTTTTTGAAAACAGATTAAAAACCGGCAAAATTAGAGACTGCCATGGCGATTTGCATTCAGGAAACATCTTTATTACAGACAAAATCTGCATTTTTGATGCCATAGAATTCAACGATCGCTTCAGATACTCTGACGTAGCCTCAGATGTGGCCTTTTTAGCGATGGATCTAGATTTTCAACAGCGGCCTGATCTGTCAGCTTATTTCATAGACAGATACATATTGTACTCTAAAGACCAACAATTAACAAAGCTGCTCCCGTTTTACAAGTGCTATAGAGCGTATGTACGTGGTAAAGTAATCAGCTTCAAACTTGACGACCCCAACGTTAGCAGCGAGGAAAAGATAGCCGCAACAAAAGAAGCACAAGCCTACTTCAAACTTGCCGCCGACTACGCGAAAAACCTGTAAACAATCATTCAATTATGCGAATTGGTTAGCTACCCAATCAGGAACTTGAACTGTACCCATAATGATTGGTTTTTGGTGGCAATCGCTTCCGCCAGTCATAATTAACCCATGTTCCTTTGCGAATGTCACATAGTGGTTTGTTGTTTCAGCCGTGTTTCTCGAGTGCCAGCATTCAACGCCGTCAATGTACGGTAACATTTTTTCTCGGATAATTTCCGTTTGCTCAACTAACGATTTAGTTAATGCAACTAGCGAAGTTCCATGCGGATCGTTAGGATGAGCCAAAACCAATTTTCCGCCCGCGCCCCTGACAAGTTTTGACGCTTCTTCCAAGTAAAGCGGGTACTTGGTGGCATCACACTTTACAAGGTATTTATCAAAGGCTTCTTGCCTCGTTTTAACGATGTTCTTCTTCACCAAATAATCTGCAATGTGGGGTCTGCCAAGCACTCCATCAACCGACTCTTCAATCTTCCTCAAATCATCCTTAGTTAATGCTGCAATGTGTTCTTTCTTAAATTCCGCATTTAGGTTGTCAAGGATTTTTGCCGCTCTTTCTTCTCGATATTTTGCCATCGCCTCAAGTTTGCTTTCCAGCGCCTTATTGTTGGCATCAAATTGGTAGCCTAAGAAATCCAGAGAAACAGCTTTGCCTTCATGGTACTTTGGGTGGACAAAGGTTATGTTTAGCTCGACTCCAGTAACATATCGAATGCACTCTTTTTTTGCAGCTCCGATGGCTTGAGTTTGGCAGCCAATAGAATCGTGATCCGTAATCGACATGAAACCAATGTTTCTGTTTTTTGCTTCCTTAAAAATATCTTGAACAGTTAACTTTCCGTCTGAAGCGTTGGAGTGAATATGCAGGTCGGTTATCATTATCGAACTGTGTCCCCGTTACCTTTTTTCCATTCCTATAACGTACCAGTCCTCAGAGTTATCATGGCAAGTGTCAACTGTTAAATGCAGTATCTTAAGTGTCGGATACTTTTTCTTTAGGTCATCAATGTCAACCGGTTCAAACTTGCTCTTATTAGCAAGATAAGCCTCTACTGTTAAAGCGTTTGACTCATACTTCTCTTTCGTACGTCGCTCAATCCTAGCGATCGACACTTCTTCAGGACAGCTCGTTTGCAGAATAATAAACGTCATGTTATGTTTCGCTGCAATTTCAGCCGCTCGCCGCCTTAAATCTTGAGCAACAAAAGTTGCATCCAAAATAATGCCAGGAACAGTTTTCTTAGCAAGATCGTCTGCTCTTCGAAAGACTTCATCATAGACAGACAAGCGTTTATTCATGTTTCCTGCGACTTTTGCGTCAAAAACATCCTCATTCTTTAAAACTTCTAAACGGATTAAATCGCTTCGGAGAATGGGGTACCCTTTGATTTTTGAGACTTCCTCTGAGGTTTCTGTTTTCCAAGTTCCAGGTAATCCACATGTAATCAGTAACGTTTCGGTGCATAAATTGTCTTTAATAAATTTGGCAAAAGGTTCCTTCAATCATACACCTTCTCACTGTTAGCTTTTGACGAGTTGTAATTAAACTTTTTCCAGCCCATAAACCGAGTTATGTGCCGTTCGCCTGATTTTAACTGCCCTTGACTTAAAGTAAATTCTAAATAGGTAGAAGACACACTCTTCCTAAAAAGAAGGAATATTTATGGAAGAATTCCAAGTTAAAGATAAAAGTTTAGCACCGCAAGGTCATTTACAGATTGAATGGGCATCACGCCATATGCCCGTACTAAACCTGATTAAAAGCAGGTTCGAAAAAGAAAAACCATTAAAAGGCTTAACTTTGGGCGCATGCCTCCACGTAACAAAAGAAACAGCCGTCCTAGTGCAAGCATTAACTGCCGCAGGCGCCAAAATCGCGTTATGCGGTTCCAACCCGCTCTCAACCCAAGATGATGTCGCCGCAGCTTTGGCAGATAAGGGCCTTCATGTTTTTGCTTGGAGAGGACAAAACACCGAAGAATACTACAAGTGCATAGACAAAGTGTTAGATTACAAGCCATCTATAACTCTAGACGACGGAGCAGACTTGGTCGGTACGTTGCATAGCAAACGTCAAGCACAACTGAAAGATGTTAAAGGTGGAACAGAAGAAACCACGACAGGCGTAATCCGCCTAAGAGCAATGGAAAGAGACGGCAGCCTCAAGTACCCAATCGTAGCGGTAAATGATGCGTACACAAAATACCTTTTCGATAACCGATATGGAACAGGGCAAAGCACCATGGACGGCATCTTGAGGGCCACAAACACATTGATAGCAGGCAAAAATTTTGTAGTCTGTGGTTATGGTTGGTGTTCAAGAGGTATAGCCATGCGCGCTCAGGGCTTAGGCGCCAACGTTATAGTAACGGAAGTCCAACCTACTCGCGCGTTGGAAGCAGTAATGAACGGTTTGCGTGTTATGCCAATAGCTGAAGCAGCGGCTGTAGGTGACATATTTGTAACGGCCACAGGAGATATCAGTGTAATACGAAAAGAGCATATGCAAAAAATGAAGGACGGCGCCATAATGGCCAACAGTGGACACTTCAACGTGGAAGTGAACATAAAAGATTTGGAATCATTATCAACCAGTAAAAGAACCATGCGCCCCAACCTAGAAGAGTACGCACTAAAAGACGGCAGAAAACTCTACCTTTTAGCCGAAGGCAGACTAGTAAACTTGGCAGCGGCAGAAGGGCACCCTTCTGAAGTCATGGACATGTCATTCGCTAACCAAGCGTTATGCGCAGAATACATAGCTAAAACAGCGAAGTTAACGCCTAAAGTTTTCACCGTTCCCAAAGAAATCGACGAAAAAGTTGCCGAACTAAAACTGAAGACAATGGGCATAAATATCGACGAGCTTACGGCTGAACAGAAAAAGTACCTTTCAACATGGGAAATGGGAACGACATAAACGGGGTCACGCTTAAAACCATGACAAACTTTAAATTGCTTGACATTATACATGGCTATAAAGTGGTGACTTAAATGGTTAGCAAAGATCAAGGAATAGGTGGAGCAATACTTGCTGTCTGCGTTATAGTCGCTATAGTCTACGTCATTCTAGTAAGTGTTCCTCAACAGGTGTTCAAACTTAATGGGACCACAGTCAGGCTAGATGCAGTACTGGTTCTTGTGTCCATAGCATTTATCGCTATTCTGGCGATCGGTGCATGGATAGGCTGGACAATGGCAACAACACCGCCTCCAAAACCAATTGAAGAAATAACAACTGAAATTGAAGAGAAAAAGGAAGAAGAGAAAAAAGAAGAACCAAAAGTAGAAGAGCCAGTTAAACCCGCTGAAGCAGCTGCCACCGAAGAAAAAACGACCAAGAAAAAGAAATAAATTAAAACATTTTTCCTATCTTCATTCTTTAATTTTTTTAATTTTAAACATCTTTCTCTCGAAAAATGAAATATTATTTTTAATTAGGTTCTCATTTTTCTAAGCATGCATTCAACGATATCTTTGCAAATGATGCATTCATCAGGGATTTGCTGATTTTTTTCTCGTTCACTTAAGTAGCCAAGGTGGTATTGGCAGGCAGGTGGTTTTTCTGTGCTTCTAGTTGGCTTCTCTTTAGAGAGAATTGTTTCAACTTGTGTTTTTTCTGGTTTATTACTATCTTCTATTTGCGCTTCAGTTATTTTTGTTAAACAGAATGGGCAGGCGGCATATGTCTGTGTTGAATCCTGCTGTAAATTTAAGGTTTTAAGTGGCGTAGTGAAAGCTTTCCTACATGCAGGATTCGGGCAGGTAAACGTTCTTTTCCCTCGCTTCTCTTTAACCAACGATAAACTGATTTCATTATGAATGGTGCTTACTGGCTTATAGTGTTAATGAATCTGAAATAAAGATGCTAACTATTCGACACTGCACGTTTGGGCTGGGGAAGCAAGCTTCTTTAAGTCATCAGCGCCTTCAGCGTATCCTGAAGCAACTAATACGTCGCCAACTTCGATTTTTGAGTCTGCTCGAGGACGCAAACATTTCTCTCCTCTTTTAATCACTAAAACCCACATGCCTGTTTCCTCATGAACACGTGCTTCTCTTAGTGTCTTGTGTACAAGGGGAGAATCCGCAGTAACACAAGCTTGGGCAACTGTTTCCTCAGCTTCTTTAATTGTAAGTTTCAAAATTGGATGCGGTTCAATACCTCTTAGAACAACCTCAGCCATATCTGCAGCGGCATCAGCGATTTTTTCTGTTGCTACACCTAACCGAATTAAACCTAGGAAACCTGATGCTTCTTCTTTTTTGAAGTCGCTGGTTAAAGCAAGCAATTCAAACTCAGTGTGCAATTGGTCCATGCGCTCTTCAAGACGCTCGACTTCTTCAGCTAGTTCCTTACTGTTTAGCAAAAGGGAAGAATAAGCTAAATCCAACATTAATTCAGATGTGTCTTTGAGTTCCACGAATCTTGAAACGATTTCCTCGAACTTAGCGCGTTCTTCAACGTTTAATTTTGCAAGTTCGCCCTCAGCTAAATCTTTAAACTCTTCAATGCCTGATTGCGCTCCACGAGTAATTAGAATGTCCCCTTGGAATACTCTCTCTGTCTTCTTGGGGTTGAGTATCCAATCATTATTTCGGCGGATGGCAATAATATCAACGCCCATTCTTGTAGCCAAATGGAGTTCTTCTATGCTTTTCTTAACAATCGCTGAATTAGCTTTAACAGTAACTTTCATTAAGCGTTCTTCTACTTTTTCAAAGATTTCGCCAACTATGGGGTGAATGCCAATGTTGCGGGTTACTATGGCTGCTATGTCGGCGGCAGCATCTGAAATTTTATCTGTGGCAGAAGCAACTCTGGAAATGCCAACCATTTCCTCTGCGTCTTTTGGGTCTCTTGAAGCAACCATTATTTCCATTTCTAAAAGGTACGCCAACGTATCTACTCGGCTTTCAAGCGCAAGAACGTCTTCAGCAAGGTCTTTATCATTATATAACGCTGCGGAATAGGCTAAATCAATCATTAGTTCCGATAGATTTTTCATTTCGAGCAAAAGCTCTCTGACGGGGATAGGTTTGTATTCTATTTTTTCAAATGATTTAGGCATATCCTCGAGGTCGCTCTCCATAATAAAATATGCTATGAATTATTTTAATCATGCTCCTAGCTACAAGATTAGAAGTATAGCTACTAGTAAAGCTATTGAGGTTATTATTGTTGCAAATGAGGTTTCAATTGGGATAACAAAATTTTCAGGGTTTAAGCCTCTTCTGAATGTTATTATCGAGATCCCGTAAGATAAAATCACTATGCCGATGACGGCTATTATATTAGATAACCAAATTATTAGCATAAAATCAAGTACGCTTGATACTAGAAACACTCGGTTAATTGCTAGAGATATTAGGGCTAAAACGGTGAAAATTAAAAGTGAGGATGCCCACGCGCTACTAATATTTTTGGCATGATTTTTTATTGAGGAGAAAGAGGGCTTAAGTAAACCTAAAGCAAGCTTAGTGTTAGCGGTGGAGCCTACAACTGAGCCTACATTACTTACCATATTAATTAAGGCTGGATAAATCGTGTAAACTTCTTTTCGGTTTTCTGCCAAGCGACTTATTCCTTTAAAAACGGTTCCAGTAAGAGTTAAGATTAAGGCTACAAACATCAGCATAATCAGGGATTCACGTATAGTTTTTAGAAATTCAGGTTCCTGCTTGTCTTTCGCTATCAAATATAGAACGAGAAATACATGTGTAAAGCCGATTGCAAGAATTGCTAATCTGCCAAGATAGGGTAAAAAGAAAAACAAGTTTAACACTCCAATGTAACAGAGGGTTATGAAAATGCTGGCTGCTGCGGATATTATTGGATAAACTATGATGTCAGGGTCTAATCCTCGTTTGAAAGAGGTAAAGGCAAGTTTAATTGTTACTAAGGAAAAAAGCAGACCTATTGCCAATGTTGAAACCATTACTGATACAAGGGCAGGGAAATCGGCTAAAGTTATCCCCCAAAGCCAGTAACCGAAAAATAGAGAAATTACGCTAACCGTTAAGCTTGTTACTAAAGTTAATACAATTATAGCATGAATTAATTTATGGAAGCTTTTTGTATTTCCAGAAAATTGCGGATGAATCGTGCCAAGATGCAAAGCAGTGCTTAAACGGCCGCTAAGCAAACCGTTAATCACTCTTGTACTTATGAGTGCTGGATAAAGAGCCAAGGCCCAAGGTGCAAGCCTGAAAACATTAAGCTGGTAAGCAATCAGAAAACCAGCGAGCAATCCAGCAATGTCAAACGAGTAAGCTAACGAGGTCTCCTTGAACATTCCCCAAAAACTTTTAGAAAGGCTACCATTTGAAATTCAGGTTGCCCCCATTAACTTTCAGAAAAGGGGAAATTGAATTTTCTAATTAATCTCGGAAAATTATTGGTTATGGCATGAGTGGAATTAAAGTGCCTTTCTGTTATAATTATCGAAGCTGTTGCCATAGGGGCATATTTCGAATTTGTTGATTTGTGGACTCTTATCATATTTTCGTCGCCATCAGATTTTTTGGTTGGCGGTCCACAGTTACCCAATACCTGTGTTTTGCGGGCTGCCAAAGCCATTTTAACTGCCGATTAAAGTTTTTGAAAGGCATGATGTCTTAAATAGTTTCTGTCGCTGGCAATTTTTAGCTAGAGCGGGTTTTCTGTTACTGGCTTTGCTTGTTTATGGCTTTGCGAGTTGTTTTTTGGCTGGTAGACGCACCATGGATCTTCAGTTAGATAATCGCTTTTTAACTCTGTAGGTTCATGGAGGTCTCCGCAGTAATCTATAAAATCGTTAGAGAGGCCGTAGGCGCGTGCTCGGCAGCCACCACATATGGAGCGGTATTCACAGGCCCCGCATTTGCCCTTCAGTGAATTAGGATCCCTTAGGGTGTTGAAGATTTTTGAGTTGAACCATATTTCTTTAAAGCCTTTTTCCCGTATATTCCCAAGCTTAATTGGTAGGTAGGGGCAGGGTGTTACATCTCCGTTGGGATAAATGCGGCAATAGTATAATCCGGCGATGCAGCCGCGAATCCACTGTCGCATATCTAAGCCCATGTCTTTGGCGATTCGCATAAACTGCGGTGCACAGGAAGGTCTCACGTTTAGTTTGTGATTTGCGGTTTTTGCGAAGGTTTTTGTAATCATTTCCTCGTATTTTTCTGGGGAAATATCGTTTAATTTTGTGCCTCGACCAGTTGGAACAAGGAAAAACAAGTGGAAGTTTTCAACGCCTATGCTCTCAGCCAATGACATTATGTCGTCTATCTGATTGTAGTTCTGCTGGGTTAATGTTGTGTTGACTTGAACAAGCACATTGTTTTTCCTCAAAGCCTTACAGGCTTCGACCGCTTTCTCCCACGCGCCAGCCACTCCTCTGAACTCATCATGCTGAGCTGGAATATTGGAATCCAAGCTTATTGAAACAGTGGCTATACCGGCATCCTTGAGTTTTCTCGCCACTGCCTCATCAATGAGGCTTCCGTTGCTTCCTAGCCCCATCTTCAAACCTTTCTTTGAGCCGTAGCTTATTAGTTCAAAAATGTCTTGGCGCAAGAGAGGTTCACCGCCACTTAGTATTAACAGTGGTCTGCTAACTTGGTAGATTTGATCCATGAGATTTTTGGCTTCTTGAGTGGTTAATTCATTGTCAAGTTTTTTCTCTGTAGCGTTAATGTAGCAATGGGAACATTTCATGTTGCATTCGCGCGTGATGTTCCATGACATAACAAGCGGAATAAACCGTTCAGACGCCTTTGCCACAGGCGAGTATGAAAGTTTTAGGTAAAACTCGCAGTTGCCATGTGTCGCTATTCGTTTAGGCTGCCACAGTGTAAATGGGAAAGGAAGAACCGTGTCCAGCATTGCTTTGGCATGAGCAAAACAGAAATGGGTACAAAAAAGAGCAGCTGCCTGAGGGGTTATGCCGTATTTTTCCTCGGCATATTTGTGGCTTCCAAAAATCGGGCAATTCAAAAACTCCATGTGTCCGTCCAATGTATCTATGTTCATGGTGTAATTTATGAAGTGGTCGCTTAACATGATTGATTGCAGTTTTTCTCTTTTCATGCCAACTTTAAGCGTTACGTCAAGAGATATGTCAACGGTTTCTTGACCGAACTTGTCCTGCAACCTTTCCATTGCATTCTCAAGCGCTGGCACGCCGATACTTTTTGCCAGTTCAGCTGTAACTAGTAAACCCTTTATTGTTTCGTACTCTTGGATTAAACGCATCCGTATAATCTGATCGGTCCAGGAACAGAATAATTTTTTTAGTGCAGCAGACGCCTCGGGGTTCTTGTTGTCTAGCAGGCTTTCGACTGCTTTGTTTTCTTTGGTTAAACTTGTAAAAAGGTTGATTTTTTCAACTGTTCCAAGATGTGGGGTTGAGGCTATTTCCTGAAAGTCTAAGGTAAAAGGCGTAACTTCATTGGTCAGCTCTTTCACGTCAGATTCAAAATCGCTGTAAATCTTGCCAAGTTTTAGGGATATATCAGGTAAGTCTACATGCAACTCATCAATAAGCACGCGTGTTTCCGATTCCATCTTGGTAACCATCGCCATATGATACAAGAGTGAACCAGCCATGCCTGGATCAGCTTGTTTGCCGCCGTTTACTCCGATAAAAATTTGGGAAAACAACCGCTTTGCTAAATCAAAGTCTTCTTCTGTTATTGCAGTTAAGGCTTGATTGAGTTTTTGTTGCCTTGCAAGCAAAAGTTGAGCCCATTTATGGCATTGTCCCGCGTCGAATTTTGTTAACACATCCACATCCTTAAGGTAGTAAAGATTCTCATATGAAGGTAAAAAAACCTAACGGTATTTATGTACTGGATTAACGATAATGCGTCTTTATCTGAGGCTTGTATTCGATAAGCTAATTAGGCTCTAAATTAACCATAAGCCACATTAAAGGGTGAAAAGTTTGAGTTACGATTGGATCTATGCTTTAATTGGCTTCTTGGTTATGTTTGGCTTGTTAGGTGGCATTGGCATAAATAAGCCTAGAGGAATGAGCGTTAAAATGTGGTGTGCTGGTTACTTGGCAGTTGCGTTGGTTTTTGATGTGTTTGTGGTTTTGGGGTTGGTTGGGCAGTATGCGCCTCTTAACAATTTGCTTTTGGGGCTTTCTGCAGGCGCCGCCACGGGGTTAGCGATTCATGTTATGCATCACATTAATGAGGAAAACGAACACCCAAGCATTATGGGTTAAAAACGCTGAGTTATTTGACGGCCTGCTTGCCGTTTGTTTTCTTGGGTAAGCGAACGATGAACTTTGTTCCTTTATCTACTTGGCTATCGAAGGTTACTGTGCCGCCTAATGCTTCAGTCATACGTTTAACCACAGCTAAACCGAAGCCTTGACCTTTCGATTTAGTTGTGAATAAAGGCGTGAAAAGTTTGCGTTTGGCTTCTTCAGGTATGCCTACGCCAGTGTCCTCAACGGTTATAATATTGTCCTTTCCTTCGCAAAATGCTTGTACTGTTAGTTTTCCGCCGTTTGGCATGGCCTGAACAGCGTTATTCACTAAGTTACTTAGAATACGCTGAACGTAGGCTGAATCTGCAACAATTTTTTCAGCACCCTTTTCAACCTTTATTGAAGCTTGGATGTTTTCTGGGATTCTATGGTTACTTACCACGTCATCAATTATACGTTTTAAATCAGTTTCCATAGCAATGGGGTTGAGAGGTTTTGCGAAGTCTTGTAGATCTGCAACTATCTTGTTAATGTATTCAACGTTCTTTTCAATTTCTGATAAGTTTTCTTGAACCGAGGCTTTTTGTTCACTTTCGGGGCAAGAGGACAAGTCTGTTTTTGCCAAAAAGGTGTCGCCAATAATAGCCTGCAGTGGATTGCGAATATCATGCCCAACCATACTTGCCGTTGCGCCAATAGCGGCAAGCCTCTCTGAATCCCTCAGTTGCTTTGTGCGTTCTTCAATCAATTGCTCCAAGTGCTTTGAGTATTCTTCAATCTTCTTTTCCATCTGCTTGCGCGCGGTAATGTTCCGTGCCACGTGCACTGATCCAATCATGCGTCCATGCTCATCCTTAAGAGGAGTAGCGCTCACTATGAAATCTCCTCCAAGCGCATCTTCATGCACTTCTGCTGTGTGTTCTTTCCCATCCAGCAAGGCTTTTAAATGTGGGCAGGAATCAGGCGGTTTGTCGGTTCCGTGCACATATTTGTAGCATTTTAAGCCGATGCATTGTTCTGGCGTTATCCCTAACGCTTGTGCCATTGCTTTGTTCGCACGCGCAATCTCATGTTTGTTATCCAGAATAACGATTAAGTCTGGAACGCTGTTAAAAGTGCGTTCCCAATCGAGTTTAGCCTTTTGGAGTGCCTGCTCAATTTGTTTGCGTTCGGTGATGTCGTTTCCTTGAGCGATTGTAGCTATAACCTCTTTGCCTGTTGGGTCGTATATGTTTGCTGAATTCCATAGCACTGTTTTCACGTTTCCATCTATGTCGAGGATTGGAATTTCTACTGTTTCCCAATATTCGCCTTCAAATGTGTGCTTTATATATGCAATTGCCTCTTCTTTTTTATCTTCTGGGAACAGTATTTCCAAGGGTTTTTCTATTACATCGTTAGCGTTTAGACCGGTCAGGCGTTCAAATGCGTGATTAAACAAGGTAATTCTGAATTGTGGATCCCACACTATTACAGGCGCGTTAGCATAATTGAGTAGATTCTCAAGGTAATCTCGTGTTTCTTGAAGCTCGTTCTTCGCTTTCTTGCGTTGAGCGGCATCTTCGATGAGGCTCCATTTTGTGTCTTGTTTGATTAAAGTGCCTACATGGTTGCGAACGGCGTCCATAACATCTGTGCCGTTGCAGTTCTTTAGGCAGTAAGTGCACAAGGCAAGCATACGGTGCTGTCCAATGACCGAGTTCACGACTTCTTCGTAATCGACAAAACTGTTCCACTGTTCGCGTTCAATCCCAAAGGTGTTTCCTGTGACCCGCATTCCCTCGAAGCTGTGTTTCAGTGCTGTTTTCTCTTTTTCTACCCAGCCCTGCAGGACTCTGTTTAAGTCGAACTTGCCATCCAGCAAGTACCAGTTGTTGTAAGAGGTTATCTCAATTTGCCCTTTCTTGAAGTATTCATCTAAATCGGGCACAGCTTTTTGAAGGGCTTCTCTTGCTTCTTCTACTTCAAGAGGCGGCGAAGTTATCCACATGCAAAACTCGTTACTATACAAGCCCTCAGCAAAATAGGGAACTAAAATGTCAATGAGGTCTTGTTTTGACTCGTAAAACTGGCAAAAATGCGTGCCCCAAGGAACAGAACCGACGAGGCTTACTCCGAACCTCCTAAAACTGCCAGTTTTTTCGTGTTTAATTTTACGTCTCTCCCATATTTTTTTAAATGTACAAACTTCGATTTAAAAGTATGTAAAAATTTTTTTAAAGCAAACAAATTAAAAATTGCAGAAATTCGCTAAATTTTTTGATAGGCTTCTAAAACCTTGAGGAGAATCAGCCCCGTAGCTTGCTCAAGATCTTATCAACATCTTCTAGCTTCAGCTTAACGAGCGTCTCTGATGTGGGAATGCCGTTCTGATCCCACCCTGCTTGCTCGTAGTATTGCCGCACTTTCTGTTTCACGCTTGCCTTGTCAGCGGCTTGTCCCTTGCAGGGTCCTGAAGGCAACGGCTCGTAGAACCTCTCTGGGTTGTCATCGTCAACTTTTGGGTTCCACTTTAAGTCTGGTCCGCCTAGAAGCAGAAGAGCGCGTTGTATCTGCAGCGTTTTCATTCCTCCGCCGTTTAGCCATCCCTTGCGACTTAAGCTTTGACCTGTGACTGCATTATAGAATTCATATCTAAAGTTTGGCGATATGCTGAATGAAGTGAAAATGCACATTACTGCTGAGTCGTCGAATATTTGCCAAATCTCACTGCCCCATCCGTCAATGGGCAAGTCAGTCATGGATGAATGGTCGCCCCCCTGTACGCTGCAGGCATAGCCTATTTCTCGTGAGAAGTCTCTTCCGCTTCGGATGCCGTGCGCTCCAATACTGATGCCCTTGCTAGTTATAGCGTAAGGCAGAAGGTTTTTGCCTTTCAACTTTCCAAGCTTAAGTGCTGCGCGGTATGTGCCTTCAGCCAACAAGTCACCTATGCCTTCTCTATACGCGATTTTCTTTGCCAAAGTGGCAAAAGCGTCAACGTCGCCCCATTCCAACTCTAAACCATCCAGGTCAGCCTTGGTTAGGATACCTCGTTGGAACAGTTCAGCCGCGAAACCCAAGACGCTGCCCCCTTGGATGCCGCACATTCCTAAATCTTCAATAAGCGAGGACAAGTACACGTTCTCTTCAGGCGTAAACAAACCCAAATTTGGACCCAGAAAAGCCTGCAACTCATAATCAGGATTATCCGTTATGGCGCCTTTGTATTTGCCTGCGCGGATGCAGCTGATTTTCAAGCAGTTTGTGGGGCACCCGAAATCGCTCCATGCAGGTTTGACCCAAACTTTGTTCTCAAACTGATCCACGCCGTAGCTTCTTTGGTCATGCCACTCTTCCTGCCAATTGCGAACAGGCTCAGAACTGGTTTCGGCGCCGAAGCTATAGCCTCCTCCTCCAGTTCCCCATCTGCGCCACAACACGTTACCGTAGGAGCCCTTGCAGACAACATCAATCATCTGCTTGATTTTCTCCAAATCTGCGACTTCAGGCAGCGGTCCTGTGCCTTTAACCGCAACGGCTTTGAGGTTTTTTGACCCCATAACAGCACCGTAGCCACCGTAACCAGCCGCATGAGTCCACTTAGCCACAACCACCGAGGTCCGAACTTTCCGTTCACCCGCAGGCCCAATATACAGTTTAGCTGGCTCCTTCCAAACACCCACGCGTGGATAACGCTCAGCCAACAACCGCCGGCATTCACGGTTCAACAAAGCGTCAGTTTGTTTGCCATCTTTGCCCCAGATGCTGCTGGCATCCCTGAGCTCCACATCAGAATCCTTAATGAATAAGTAAACTGGTTTCTCAGCTTTTCCTGACACGATTATGCCGTCGTAGCCTGCACATCGAAGTTCCACCCCGAACTCGCCGCCAACCGTGGAGCCTACCATACCGTTGCTTTGGGGCGATTTGCCTGTTACACAAGTTCTGCCGCCTGGGAAATACCCCGTGAAAGGCCCGGGCATAAAAAGCAGGATGTTTTCAGGTCCAAGCGGGTCAACGTTATCCCATTTGTGGATGAGCCTATCGCTTAGGATTTTTGCGGCTAGCGCTCTTCCTCCCATATAGTCTTTAAGCCATTCTTCGGGAAGCGTAATGTTTTTGAAGCTTGATTTTGAAAGGTCAACTTCCAGGAATTTTCCAGCGTAACCGAGCATTAAAAGAACTCCTCCGCTTTTTCGCCATACAACTTAATCGCAAGGTTTCTAGCAGTCTCTTCAGGAGCACGTGCGTAAAGCTTGAACTCGTGATCTTCACGGTCAACGGCTTTTAAGCAGTTCCAGCCGCCTTCCTGGCAGACTTTGGTGCACTTCGGGTCGCCGCCACATAGGTCGCAGATCAAAACCTTCTTACTCTGAGGGTGAACATGCGGTACTTTACCTGGGCAGGCATCAATGCATTTGCCGCAGCCCGTGCACTTGTCCACGTTAACAATGACGGCGCTGGTTTCCTTGTTTACGGCAAGAGCTTTGAATGGACATGCCTCAACGCATGGATAATCCTCGCACTGCGTGCATAAGTGGGGAAATTCTGCGCCTGGAACTAGCATAAACACGCGAACTCTCGACGCTTCAGGCCAGATTTTATTTTCATGATGCAGAGAGCAGGCAATCTCGCATTTGCGGCAACCACTGCATCTTGATAATTCTCGGCTTATCCAGATCGGATTGGAGTTCTTCACTGTATTTTCTACCATTCAGTATCACTTTATAATGGGATTACGCGTCAACATACCTCAACCTATAAGAAGAAAAACGTTTTGGAAATACATGCTTCATTATCAGGCATGATCTTCTGAGCAACTGATGCTCATACTATTACATATTTGCCTACAATGCTCTGAAGATACGATGCAACCTCTCAATATGAGAGCCCGAACAATGCGTAGATGCAATTCAGAGAAAAAGTGTAATATATTATTCAGCGCTAACTGTATAAGTACAAGTGAAAAAAAACTTGAGGCGAAAATCAATAATCCTCGGCTTAGCCGCTGTGCTTATCATCGTAATTATCGGCGGATACTTTGGCTGGAACTATTACATAGGCCACCCCTCAGTGGAGCAAGTGCGAGACATGACCATGGCATACATCAAAGCGCACCATAACGAAACGGCGCAGTACATGCAAAGTTTCTCGTGGACTGGCGGAGACATAACGCCTGAGGGCCTTGTAGGCGGACAGTGGTATTCCTATCAGAGTGCAGGCTGGAACATAACAATCCAGTATCCAGTCGCGTTACCTCCAGGCGCCATCACAGTCTACAGTGTGACGGCAACCTATATTTCTCAAGTTACACCCGGAGAAGTCATCGTTTCTTGGCAGGGCACCCTGAAAAACGGCGTCATCACCGAGACGGCCTACACCTTCAACCCATAAAAAACAAATCCCAGTTCATAGTTCTTTCCAACTCTCTCAACTAAGGCTTTGCAAAAAACAATGAGCTTGTAGCGCTCGGCGCCATACAGAAGGAATCAAGCGCACCCGTTTTCAAGGGCAGCTACCTTTCGTAACTGGTCATGTGTATAAAGCACCATTCAATCTTTTAACGTTAAAGAACTATTAAAGATCTTTTGCTATCGGTTCTCTAACGCACCTTCCACGGCTAAAAAGTAGATCAAGATTTTAGGCTACGCCCCAATCGGTTATGATATTCAATAATCTCTTTTTCTGTAATTATCAAACCTACAACAAACACCATAAATCCAAACAAAGCAAAATCTATTATTCCGTTAACAGAACCAAACATAATCCCATTAACATAATTGGGATTGACTATATAATTGAACGCACTACTAAACATCAACGCTCCTATAATCATTAGAATAATTCCAACAACTGTTAACTGAGTATTCATATCCCACTTTTCTTAGGGTCAGGAGACGGTGGACTCGTCGGCTTAGTTTTCAATCTCTTTCGAAACCTTGAGGCAACCAGCGTGGCAACAATAACGGCTGCCGCTATGCTGATTATGATTAGCGTGAGGATAGGTTTATAATTAGGCGGCGGAGGAGCCCACAACGCAACGTGGGTGGGTACTTCAGAGCCTATGTAAACTATTCCATTGACAACTGCGGGAGAAGAAAAAACTTCGCTGGCGTTAGTATAATCCCAGAGTTTTGCGCCGTTAGCTGAGTTTAAGGCATAAACGTGGTCGTTGTCTGCACTTATGTAGACTACGCCCCCGACAACCGCAGGAGAAGAATAAACTGCGTTGCCTGTGGAGTAATTCCAAAGTTGGGCTCCGCTAGCAGCGTTCAAAGCATAAACGTTACCATCGGCTGAGCCTATGTAGACTACGCCCCCGACAACCGCAGGAGAAGAATCAACAGGTGCGCCGGTGGTGTAATTCCAAAGTTGGGCGCCGTTAGCAGCGTTTATAGCATAAACGTTGCCATCATCGGAGCCTACGTAGACGACGCCGCCGACAACAGCAGGAGACGAATAAACAGTATTGTAGGGAGCATAGCCGCTGGTGGTGTAATTCCAGAGTTTGTCGCGGTTGGTGGCGTTTAAAGCGTAAACGTTGCCATCGTCTGAGCCGACGTAGACTACGCCGTTGACAACAGCGGGAGACGAAGTAAATACACCTAGTATGAAAATTTGGTCGTTGCCAGTAGTGTATTTCCAGAGTAGTTTTGGAGTGAGCGCTGGACTGCCTGTGCCGGCGCCGCTGTGAGACGGATCCGAGCGGAACATTGGTCAGTCTCCTGAAGATTGCTGAGCCATCACCTTTGGCGCGAACGCTGAGAACATTGATAAACACAAAATCGCAATAATTGCAATTGCGAATGTTCCCTTCAAGGTTACTTCTCCTTTTAAACTAAACAGTTACGCTTTCATTGAAATTTACTTATAACATTTTGCTAAGTGTCATGTCAACTTTCCAACGTTACACTCATAGAGGTCGGCTGGGAATGCTTTTACTCCTCTGTGAAAGCGTGAATGGTTAAACCAGTCTCTGTAATCGCCTATTTGGCCGTTGAGCCATTGA
>Ga0116103_1000315_pt1 | contig 35229 bp, 41 predicted proteins | sample June2015DPH_4_10_2_FD_89714 | JGI IMG/M metagenome (GOLD analysis project Ga0116103, IMG submission 89714) | Peatland microbial communities from SPRUCE experiment site at the Marcell Experimental Forest, Minnesota, USA - June2015DPH_4_100 | ecosystem: Environmental > Terrestrial > Soil >...
GTCAGAGACTACCCTCTGGCCATTCGGCACAAATCGGGCAGAATCACGGATGTGTTGTACAACGCGACACTGTTCAAGAATGAACGGAACGAGATTCAAGGAGTTTTTGCAGCTGCGCGGGATGTCACCGAGCGAAAGCAGGCCCAGCACCAGCTGCAAGAGCACGCGCAGCGCACTTCGGTGCTCAACGAGGTTATCCACGTCATCAACGAAGCTAGCGACCTTCCTACGTTGTTTGGAGAGGCCCTAGCTACGACGATTGAGCTGCTGGGGTTTGCTGCTGGATTCATTGCCACTGAAAACGAAGCTGGGCGGCTGCAGGTGCGTTATGCACATAACTTACCTTCAGCTTTCGTTGAATCCCTCGATCAGATCGATATCGACGCCACCCCCTACGTGCGAGACGTGTTTCGGAAAGGGGAATCTGTTGTCGTCGAGGAACTCCCTGCTGACGCGCTTGCTTCAAGGCACGGAGTGCACGGAGCCGCCGTTTCCGTTCCCGTCTTCGCCGAAGGTGCCCTTATTGGACAATTCACGATATACGCGATGCGCCCGCACTCGTTTACGCCAGAGGAGCGAAATCTGCTTCGCACGATCGCAACCGAATTCGGCACGGCGTTGTCGAAGCTTGAGGCACAGGCAGCCGCTCATCACTACGCCGAGGAACTCGCGCAATATTCTGCACATCTTGAAGAGCTCGTAGAGAAACGCACTGCGCAGCTCAGGGACGTCGAGCGCCTCGCCGGCATCGGGGAGACCGCTGCTATGATCGGTCACGATCTCCGCAATCCCTTGCAAGGTCTCCAGTACATTGTCGATCTGCAGAGGCTCCGCTTCGAACGCATGTCTCCCGCCGACCGCAGCCGCGACGAGTGGCAAAAAGAACAAGCGCTCTTTGCCAGGATCAGCGACCAGATTTTTTACATGGACAAGATTGTTGGCGACCTCCAGGACTACGCCCGTCCGATCGTCCCTGAGCGCGAAGAGATCGTTGTCGAGAAGCTGATCGAAGACGTCGTTCAATCGCTGCCGCACACGGATGGTGTGCGCATTGCGACGGAGGTTCCAGACCTGCAATTGATGGCGGATCCCCATCTGATGCATCGCGTGTTAGCAAACCTAATCCTCAACGCCGTGCAGGCGATGCCGGACGGTGGGACGGTCACCGTTAGCGCATCTACCGACGATGGCTCGGTGGCGATAAGCGTGCACGATACTGGCATCGGCATTCCGAACGACGCTAAAGACAAGCTCTTTAAACCGCTCTTTACCGGCAAGGCGAAGGGAACGGGACTTGGTTTAGCAGTGGTGAAGCGGATCGTCGAGGCGCACGCTGGGCGAATAACTGTTGAGAGTGAAGTCGGAAAAGGATCAACGTTTACCGTAAATTTCCCCAGCACTGAGGGTTGAAAGTCGAACGCGACTCGTCGTTCAGAAGTTAACGTGTCTAGAGCTGCTGAAGCTGCCACGCCCCCCCTTTTCTTTGTTTTTGGTCTTCCTAAAGCGAACTTTCTTGGTGGAAGGTTCTTATTCCTACCGCGGAAACCTAATCTGAAGAAAGGGGATGTGCGTGCAGTTGTTAGCGATACTACGTGTTTTGGAGTTCGTCGCGGGCGTTGAAGACGCGCGCGTCTCGTGGGAGTTAGGGCCACAAATACTGCGGATGATGACATCCGGCACCGCGTCAAAGAGGGGTTAGACGTGGGCGCCATCGCAGAGACCAATCAAAAGGAGCGCCGAGATCAGTTCTTCTGTCAGCTTGCACGCCGCCATCTTGACGCCGGTGAAAGCGACAAAGACGGCTGGGTGATCGTTCCCGAAGCAACGGGAACGTCAGCAGGTTACAATGAACGTGAAATACAAGGCTTTCTTGAGCGTCTCGTAGAGGACGGGTGGATCGAAGTGAAGGATCCTGCTCGGACCGGCGGAATCCATGCACGATTGACATCAGCAGGCAGAGCGCGTGCGCAAGTGATCTGCAAGGACGCGCCGTTTGCTCAATAACAGTTGGACTGCGATTCTCGTGCGCGGAAGGATGGCGGGGACCTTGTGGTGGAGAGAGACTGGAGAAATAGCTGTTGTCGCATAGCGGTAGAAGGCGAGACACATCCGACATCGGCCGTCGCTTGTCCGCTGACACTCTCGGGTTTTCGCTGCGGTGGTGTTATTGACGTGCTCACGCGCGTGTCGTATCTGACGCGCATGACGACGGCGAGAGTCCACTGCACGCTTCCCACCAGCTAATTAAGTAATGAATGCACACGAACGAGCGGTGATGGTACGATGGACTTCGACGAATGCATCCGGTTTGCAACGGAGCACCCCATATGTGCGGTTGCGACCGTCGACGGCGACCAGCCGCGGGTTCGCATGTTGGGAATGTGGTTTGCGGCCAAGGAAGGCTTCTATTTCTCCACAGCGAAGGTGATGCGGGCGTCAGGCGTGGTCGCGTTCCTTGATGACCCGAAGCTCAAAGAGCGTCTTCTTGAGGACCGCCCGTTCTTGCGTCCTACTGCTGAGAACATCGCCATATTCCGCGTTGAGAAAGGCGATGCGTGGTTCTGGACCTTTTCCGACAGCGGGCGCGAGTCTGCGATTGAAAGGATCTCCTTTTAGGTGAGCACAGGAGGAAGCGAAACCAGAGATCGAACGGAGAGCGATATGACAACTCAAGAACTTACCACCAAAGACGCGATCGAGCAAAGGCACAGCATTCGGAAATTTAAAAACGACCGTATTCCCGACGAGCATATTTTGGCGCTTATAGAAGCTGCTAGATTGGCGCCCTCAGCCTCCAATACGCAACCGTGGCGGTTCAAGATTGTTTCCGACGACGAGACCAAGGTCAAACTGGTAGAAGCAGCGTATCACCAGTCATTTGTGGGGCAGGCTCCGGTGGTGCTGGTATGCTGCGCCGACCTCCACGGCTACTTCGAAGGCATCGCCGCGAGAAGTCAGGATTTTGGAAAGGAAGGCGCGCTTGAGGAGAGCATGGTGCGCGTTCTTCGTGAGAGGGCCGACCAACTGAAAACGATGAACGTCCAAGATATGGCTCCTAGCATCGCTTTCAACGTCGCTATCGCGATTGAACATATCGTGTTGCGGGCCTTGGATTTTGGCTTGGGGAGTTGCTGGGTGAGAATGATCGATGAACAAAAGATCAAGGACATTTTTGGCTGGAGTAACGCAATGCACGTCGTTGCACTGCTGCCGCTCGGCTACCCTGATGAGGTCCCTGCTCCACGAAAGCGGCGCACTGTCGAGGAGATCCTGTTGGACTGAAATAGTGGCTAGGGCATACGTAAGTTTGGCCGAAAGACAAATCAGTGCAAGCTGAGGCTTTCAAGGTCTCTTCGGTCGTTTTCAAATCGTATTTGGTCGAGAAGACTTTTGAGCTCGGCTTTTGATTCGTTTAAGCTCTTTTCTAACTTCGTCACGCGTTCCTTTAGGTCATTTATTTCGTTTTCGTAGTCCATTTTTGCAAGCCGCCATTTCTTCGTAATGAGTCTGTGTGAAACGCAGCAGCACTAATGCATTACGATGGCTCGTACCACCCGTACTCGCGCTGCTGATGCGATCGCACCCGTATCTTGCTTACAATCTGTCGCAGTTGCTGTCGGGCGCTGTCAGGAAGCCACGCATCGTGCACACGGTTCTGTAGGTACTGATACGCTTTCCAATTACACGAACACATTCGCAGTAGTTTTTCGGCCGCTATATCGGCATAGTCGTTCTTGTAGTCCGCGAGTTCGAGTATGAGCTCGTCGACTTCCACGCACTCGTTGTTCACATTTGAAAATGCGTGTGAACCCGGATAGTCATTGGCTGAGAGCGGCGCGGAAGTAGTCTTGCGGTCACCGCTTACCCCCCCGGCCTACGCACGCTGGTGTGACACAAAAGCCCTGTCACGCTTTCCCACACAAACGCCCTGTCACGGTTTTACACGAAATCGCTGCCTCACGCGGCCTTATGAAACTACTCTGTGCAGTTTGGATCGGAGATGAACGTTATGGCAACGAACGTAACGAGCATAAGAAACGGCGCCTGTCTGTACGGACTTCGCTTCGGCTGCGTGAACACGACCAACGATCCGAACTGCAACAAGTGTGCAGAGCGCCTCGCCAACGCCGTGAACAGCGTGCTTCGACCGACCGCACCAAATAGCTAGACCTAAACGTGCTGCAAAGCTCGCTACACCGACTTTTTTTGATTAACAGGTGCGGCACGTTGTGGTTAAGCTCTTTTGTAGGTCGACGCAGTCACAGCGTTTCGATGCGGTTTTGGGGCGCTTCTACCCATAAACTTTCAATTGCTGATTTATGGCACCACCAAAAACTGGGCCACGACGGCGAGGACGCTTACGAGCACCAACACGCCGCACATTATCGCGACTTTTCGTCTCATGCGGCTGACCTCTTAGCACGTTCGCGTTCCAAGCAAGCAAAACAGAGACACAAAAAAAAGAAGTGCCGCCGCTTACGCATTTTCCTCTGATCTCGGTTGCCCTCGGACGCGACGTTTGAAGACAACGCTATGCGCTTTCCAGACTGCTTTATGAGTAGAGCTACCAAATTTGGCCAGCATCTGCTATAGCCAAACCGTCGTCAGAGTATCACGGGGGAGATGGCAAGTATTCATACGCACCGATCCAGACGTATTGATCAGTCTGCAGAATCAGATTACCTGGAGTTCCTAGCGACGCCCCGGTATCATAAATGGCATAAACAGTCGTTGCGTTCCCTTTTGCGCGCTGATTCGCTTCTGGACTAAGCTTACTCGGATACGAGGTCGCTACCAACCGATAACCAGCGTTATTATTATTAACGTATGTTGTCGCCGCGTCAGGAGAACCGAACCGGATCAGCGTGACGTTTTCACTGTAGGTGAGGTTTACCGCGCTGTTGGTAGATGACGGGTACGTCCACGCATCTGTTATAACCGCAGATGATGCATTTATCGGCGTGACAAGCCACGCAGTCAAATTATTTGGATGTTCGGCCCTCAACGTCGTGTTATACGCCTCGATATATTGTGCAAGCTGAGGATCTGGCGGCGTCACTGCCGTCGTGGTTGACTTAATGCAACCGGCCATGGATAGTGATGCGACGATAAGGAGCGCAATAACCACTGCCTCTTTTTTTGCCATCCGTTTCGCCTTCTTAAACGTCCTGTGCGTTCAAAAAACTAATCAAATACGTTGCATGGGTGAGAAGAAACTTAAGCCTTTCTGAGCTGGTGTCCAAGCACCGCAAGAAGCGGCGAGCGGCTTTCGCGACAGACTGTGGTGGTCGAATACCGATTGGGGCGGTTTGGGGGACCATGACGCGCCGAGCTCCTCTTTATGTATAGTATAGCTCTTTGCTGGCGTAAACAAAAGAAAACGGGGCAGCTGTGGTTGGATCCACACAGTTTGCTCCCACGAAATGGCGTCTTATCGAAATGGGCGACGTCGCTCGGCCACCCGATGTGGCTTTGTCTCCTAGCTCCCGGAGGCTACCGAAAAGCTTATTACGTCCTTAACGCCTACATTTCGGAAGAGTTCAAGGAAAGGCACCCAGATTTTCAGAGCATTTAGGCACGATTAACAGGCAAATTTTAAACCAGGCCCCAACGGCAGATACCACAGCATGACTGATGCCATCGTAACAGAGAACCTGCGCAAACAGTTTGGCCAGTTCGAGGCACTCAAGGACCTGAACTTGACAATAGAGCCAGGGGTCTGTGTGGGATATCTTGGCCCCAACGGCGCCGGTAAGACCACCACAATCAAGATTTTAACTAGCCTTCTTCGACCGACTGGTGGCAAAGCGTTCCTCAACGGAATCGACGTGGTGCGCAACCCTAAAGAAGCGCTTGCAAGCGTTGGTGCTGTTGTTGAGACGCCACAGCTTTATCCGCAGCTCACCCCCCTAGAGATTCTATCGTACATGGGGCAGTTACGCGGCTTGGACAGCGATGTTATTCGAGAGCGCTCGACCGCAGTGCTCGACGAGGTTAAAATGTCGGACTCAGCCCACAAGAGAACGGGGGACTTCTCGACCGGCATGAAGCAACGAGTTGCGATTGCCTCGGCGCTCCTCCACGATCCATCCATTCTGATATTCGATGAGCCAACTATCGGACTTGATCCGCGCGGCATGATAGAAGTCAGGGAGATCATCATGCAGCTTAAAGAGAGAGATTTTACTATTTTCATGAGCTCTCACCTCCTTTACGAGGTACAGGAAGTGTGCGATAAGGTCGCGATCGTTGACAAGGGGACGCTCCTCGTCTACGACTCCGTCGCCAACCTGTCGCACGCAGGCGAGGGTGGCGTCTCGCTCACCGCCGTTGAGCCGATAACCGCGGAACAATGTGCCTCCGTGCGGGCTCTGCCTAACGTAAGATCGGTAAAGCGAGTCGACCCGTCAGAGCTCCTTATAACGGTCGAGGGCGGGTTGAGCGAGCAGTCAGACCTGCTTGACCAGGTAAAAAATATCGGCGTACGTGTAGCATTCTACAGACCTACTCGGTCTGCTATTGAAGATGTTTATTTGAGGCTTGTGCCAGAGGAGGAGTCATAGTGCCGCCAAGTGATCTTAGGCAGATGGCGGTTGTGACAAAGTACGAGCTCCTCAAGTACCTACGGGGCAAAAGGCTGCTCATCATTATTGCACTGATTGCCATAATAGGTATTCTAAACCTAGTCGTGCCCCCTACCATAGGCTCTGGGTATGACCCTGATCCGACGACATTTTCGTCGAGTATGCTTACCGAAATCGGAATCCTTATTGTGCTCTGTGCGACGTTCTTCGGGGCAGACGCAATCGTGTCTGAATTTGAACAAAAGACAGGCCTTCTGCTTTTCCCGAACGCTGTGAAGAGGCACGTGCTCGTGCTTGGCAAGTTCATCGCAAGCGCCCTGATATCGGTCGGGGCAGTCGCGCTTTACTACGCCATTACCGTAATAGCGGTAGTTGCGATTGACGGGAGCATTGCCGCGAACACCAGCCTCTCATTCTTGTATGCCTTAGCCTATTTGTTTGGGATATTGGCGATCGCCTATCTGTTCAGTGCCATTTTTAGAAGCTCAGTGTATTCGGTCGTGCTGACGTTTTTTACGTTTTTTTTGATACTACCCATAATTGATCGTGTAGGGGGTAGCATAGCACACTTTAAGCCGTGGTTTACAATTACCTTTGCGTCGGGCATTGTTCTCGACATCTTCCAGCAGCCCTACCCTGTGGATGTGGTGCGCACCGTAGAGCGGACATTTCGTAACACTACGAGAACTCTTACTGTCGCGCAGTACTACCCTTCGGTGGCGCAGGCGCTCGCGGTGATTTTCGTGTACTTCATAATTGGTCTCATATTAGCCCTGTGGCTAACGAAGCGACGGGAGATGTGAACACGAGAACAACTGAGACGCAGTTTAACTGGTCGCTTCCCAGACGTCCGGATAGCTGCTAGCCGCCCACCACATCACCTATCGTCGCGGGTCGGGCCGCCTGCGCCCAAGTTGTTGGCACAATGGTTTTCTGTGAGCGAACGCCTTGCTACGCCCTTTGGCATGTGATGAATGACCCTCTCACGACGCTACGCCCACAATCGTGTCGCGATTCGCCCTTTGCGCATCTCATCATTAAAAGAAAAGGGAACGCGCGCTACACACGGTTGTCGTGAAAGCCTGACCAGGGCTTCGTGCCCTTTTTCAGCGTGCGCCTGTGCCAGGGCGCGAAAAAGTAGCTGGCGCCCTCCTTTTAGTGCATCAGGTTGTCTCGTGCCGGAGCAAACCGTGATGAGGATTTGCAGACTCGTTAGTTCCCTTTCAGCGTTGAACAAGTCGTCGTGCGATCAAGCGTCTAACTGACCAGAGCGAAGTTGGCGCGATCTGCGGGGACAGAGTCAGCGTCGGGGTGTTACCAGTCGCAACAAATATCCCAGAAAGACCCGCTGCGTCCGTGCAACTCGCGCAAGTACAGCCTCCGTGGAATAAAACGTCGCTTTAACGACCGCCACCTCGCTTCGTGGTGAATAGAACGCGTAAATAGGGATCCCAATTGCAATCGTTATGAGTCCATAAATGACCGTGGTTATGCCGCTTTCGAAGATCAAAAGCGCCGACAAGAGTATGCCGGCGACAGGGAGGATCGGCCCCGTCATCTTTTCAATGACCGTGCGGCCCGCTCTAATCCGTCCGCGCTCTCGTAATGCAAGAACCACGGCACTGGTGACGAGATACACAAACGCAAGGTTAAAGGTCGAAAAGAGGATTAGCTGACTCAAGCCTCCGAACAGCGAGAGGCCCAGCGCAAGAACGCCTTGGGCGATGAGATTCTTATGCGGCGTGCCGTATCGCGCGTGAAGGTTGCTAAAAAAACGTGGAAATAGACCGTCGAGTGAGATGGCATAGGACAGACGGGACGTCGACAACGTGCCCGACTCATCGGATCCAGAAACGGATATCAGTGCCCCAACGCCGAGTATGAGGCCGCCGACCAGCGCCAGCGTGGGCGTTAGGGAAAACGCCACGCTGCCAGCGGTGGCAAGGGGCGCGGGATCGAACTGGAGCGACGTCCAGTTAACGACGCCGATGATGACGAAGTTCGTCAACAGGTAGAACAGCGTAACTATCGCCATTCCGACGATGATGGCCTTGGGTATCGTCCGGGTCGGATTTTCAATCTCGTTCGACGGAATAACGGCGAGTTCAAACCCGGCGTACGCCCAGAAGATCAAAACGAGCGCCTGTCCAAAGTGGTCGAAGCCGAGCGGGGCAAAGGGCACGAAGTTCGCATAGGTTGCTGCCGGATTAAATGCCATGTAGATCGCCCCTGCGACGATCAACAGTAGAAGAGGGCTTAGCTTCGCAATCGTGAGAACGTCATTGGCTCGTCCTGCCATCTTCGTCCCGCGTACGTTGACGTAGGTGATCGACGCGATGAACAGCACTTTGATGACCACACCCTCCACGGTGGTGAGGGCGGGGAAGAAAAACGTGAAGTACCGCACGAAGGCGACGGGAAAAACGGCGAGCGCTGCCACTTCGGCGACCCAGAGCGGCCAGCCGACGATAAACCCCGCGAAATCTCCCCACACCTCCTGTGCGTACGCGTAGGCGCCGCCGACCCGTGGCACGAGCGTTGCGCATTCGGCAAAGTTGAGCGCAATAATAATGGCGATCAGTCCGGCCGCCACCCACGCGACGAGGCTTGCTGGCCCGAGATATTGGCTACCTAAGGAGGCGACGACGTAGATGTCGGCGCCGACGATCGCCCCGACGAGCAAGTTGGTGACGTCAAAGAAACTAAGCTTTTTCAACGTTGCGCTGAGCTGCATGCGATTAATCTAACAAAGGGCGCTACTAGTAGTCCGAACCATCAACCACCGACATCGTGCAATCAACGCAAGCAGATGCATCAGCCATCCCTCTGGTGATTGCTATCGGGTCCGTATGTGTAAACGCATATAAGCCTCTTCTCCTTGCTCGGGTTCAACAGCTGCAGCCGGTGGCTGCGTTGGTAACGGTATGTCTGTGCGTATGCGTTCCTCAACGCGTCGTGGCAATCCGGTGTGCCTCATTACACGTGCATCCCGCTCCAAAAGCCCCAATTGGTGGGCGATGATCAGCCGCGCGCGGTTCAAGTCACCGTGCGCGTCACAGAAGCGTGAGTAGGTCGCGAAGCGACTCTATGGCACGCTCGTAGGTAGGCGGGTCACGATCGCATCGGATACGACATATCGTGTGCATCCCCAGTTGCGCCGCGGTCTCCAGATTTTGCGGCTGGTCGTCAACGAAAACGCACTGGTGTGGTGCAACACTGAGTGACCGCAGAAGGATTTGATATAGGCGACGGTCAGGCTTCCTAAAGCCGTAATTACCGCTGATAACGACTGACGTGAAGAGTCGGTCGAGGGCGAAGCGCCTTCTAAGATAGGCGGACCACTCGCTTACGTCGTTCGACAGCATAGCAAGCACATAACGCTTCTTCAGTCGTTCAGCGACGGCGATAAAGTCAGGATCGAGCTTCAGTTGCGTGTCGAGGTACTCTCGTTCGCTGGCGGGCGCACAGCCCACCCGCGCCCAGAACTCCTGAGACGATATCCGTCCAAGACTCGCCGACAGGTACAGCTGTCGAATCGTCTCTCGGTTTGTGCAGCCGCACTCACGAGCGACAAAAGGAATAAGCAGATTGCTGACGTCGTCGCCCTCTACAAAGGTGACGCCCATCGCATCGAAAACCACGACATCGATGTTTCTGAAGTGCATTGCGTGCTCAGTGACATACAAAGAGCGCATCTTACTTGTGTTTCTCGATGTTAGCGTCCGGCTAGCAACTGACGCTCGGTCCCTCATTTGAGGGCGCGCAGAGCTAACAGGGCACATTGGCTAATTGTGCCGTTGTATCACGTGGGCCTGTGTCTGCCGGTCACTTGAAGCGCCTCTGGCTCGTCCGAGTTTTGCTCTGCGGGACCGTCCTAAGGCAAGGATTTGCGCCGATGAAACGACACAGCACAGAGCTGCTGCGACAAAAAGGACCGTGTTAAGGGGCGCGGGACTGAGGATTCCTGCAATGAGGAGCGCTAGCCGCTCAGGCCTCCCAAACGTAGTGAACACGGGGCCCCTCCCATGCGTCCGACCATAAACCCGTGCAAATAAGAGCGTGAAAGCGCCTCCAATCACAAAAAAAGCAGAAGGGGGCACACCTGCTCCTAACACGGCACCGACGACGAAGAATAGCTCTGAGAACCGATCGGATATCCCGTCAAAGTACAATCCGAATTCCGTTGCACGGTTTGCAGCTCTCGCAACGGAGCCGTCGAGCGCGTCGCAGAAGGCAGCGATGGCGAAAAGGATGATGCCAGTGTAGAGGTGACCACGGAGCGCCGCGAGCCCGGAGGAGAACGCAAGGCACAATCCGAGCGCTGTGATCTGGTTGGGTGTAACGCCCGCGCGGTCTAGCCGCGTTGCGACCGACTGGAGAATCGTGTCTTTGTGTGGCTTATAGCGGTACAAAAGGCTCATGCTATCGTGCGTGTCCGTTCGCTTGTTGATTCACCAGACTGTCTTCTTAGTGACATATCACTGAGCTGATTCGGACGTCGTTACTGTCAGTACCTATACATATCGCGTATAGATATCTAAACCGAACGTCAGCTGTTTTGAAATATTCCCTCGAATCTGAGACGTTCTGAGCAACTTCTTGGTTTTGTTCGATGTACACGCTGCGATGGCCGCCGAGAGGACGCGAGACGGGCTCAGTTCGACCAAGTCGCGGCTAAGCTGTCTGAGACAGTGGGTTGAACGTCCTTTCGCTCGCGCTTGCGGCCATTCGTATGGTGTCAGAGCACCGTGTCGTGAGGTGCAGAATTGCCAGTAACTCGGCCGTGCTCCTCGTCCAAACGCGGTGTCACCCGGGAACAGGTTTTCGACGCGAGGGTTTGCGCTTGTTGGCAGGCATTCGAACGATCTCCATTCCCACCTCGGCGAGCAGGCGTGGTATGTTACGCGCGGCGTCTCGGTCGTACTCCTTCATGTGTTCGGGAAGCTCTGAATAAGGTATGATCCACGGGCTTAGCTTCTTCTCTTCGTCCTTTATCGGATCCAATTTCCACCCGTCAAGGAGGCGTTCCACGTTCCAGCGGCCGTGCTCAAGCTCCGCCATGATCTCCACCTCGTCGGGAGTGAATTGCATCCGCGTCACGGTATCGCTGCGCGCCTTCCGGACGGTATAGCCGACGGCGTTCAATTTATGGGCGATATCGTCTGCCTGCGCCCTGTTGGATTGTTTCAAGTCGTCGCGGAGCTTGTCCCATTTGGCGCGCCGGGGTTCCTGGCTTTGGGTGCGCATGAGGAGCTTGCGATAGTTGTCATGGATCTCCTGCGCCATGCGCTCGCGCACCGGTGTGGGGAGCGTTTGCTCGGTTGAACTGATGAACGCCTGTGCCGAGATTGGATCCTTTGGCAGCTGAATGAGCTTCTCGGATTTGCTCCATTCGTCGTCTTGGATCAACCGCGCCGCTTCGTGTCCGCTTCCTGCGACAATGGCGACGCTCGCGCGCAACGCGAGCGCGAGGCGGTATTCTATGCCGGCGATGCTTTGTCCATCGATGCCAAGAAGCTTGACGCTCTTGGGCGAAACGTCTGATCCGATGAGATCAACCCAATACTGCAGGGTTTCCGAAGGGTTGAAGCGCAGGGGTTCCGAAGCTTTGAAGCCCTCGCTATCGGTGCGCCGGATATCGCAGTATCGCTGATCGACCGCGGCGTCAGGAAGCACGCGCGGCACGAATCCTATGGTCTGCAGCTCGGGGTAGCGCTCTTGCACGTCGCCGACAATGCGGCTGATGCCGCTGCCCGTGCCGCCCGAGATGAGCGTCCCTGTGAACCCCTTGAAGGCCTCGAGCATGAGCCCTCGATAGCTCGCTGCGTATCCCTCATCGGGAGAATCGTAGCCGCCTGCGACGATGGCTACCGGCTCCTTTAAGCGTCGGCTATTGGGCGTCGTCAGCTTTTTCAGGTCGGCGCGTGCCTCTGCGGCGTCGAATCGTCCGGCCCATCCGATGAGCAAGATGGTGCGCGCCCATTCGTACCCGCCCAACGCCTCGTGCACGGGCGCGAGCTTCACTAGTGAGTGGTAGGCATTTTCGATCGGCCACTCGGCGGTGCTCATCTGGATCGCCTTCGCATAGGCGATGAGGCTTTCGTGGCTCTCACCGAGGAGCAGGTGGAGCATCCCGAGGGCGTAGTATGCCCACGGGATGTTGATGCCGACGGCGGTCTGACCCCAACAACGTTGTATCGCCATGCGCATCAATGGTCGCACCACGTCGATGATCGACGTCGTACCACGGTGACTGATCTCGAGCTCGAGATAGTTGATGAGCGCGTAGGGATCTGACGGATCGAGCTCGAACGCCTTACGGTAGAGCTCGCGCGCCCGCGGTTCGTTGCACTCGCGATACGTGTCGGCCAGGCGCACGTACGTGTCGGCATTCTCGGCTTTCGCGAGCGACTCGTCAAGGTAGCCCTGTCCCTTCACGTAGTCCTCGCTCTCGGGCGTCCCACTGTTCTGCTTGCAGAGGGCGACACCCAGATCTTTGAGAAGGGGGGCGTAGCCCGTGTCAGCGTACGCGCTGAAGGTCTCGATAGCCTGCTCCCAGTCGCCCAGCGTCATCGCCAGTCGGCCGATGCTGTGCGCGTGCTGGACGTTGTGCGGGTCGTGCTCGAGGATCATCTTGAGGGTGCGTATCTCATCTCGCACCTGCGTCTCGTTCATGTAGGCGCTGTAGTTGGCGGCATACGCCGTAAGCCGGTTCTCGATCGTCGCGAAGGATTGATCGGCGTCTTCGAGCAGCGCCGCTATTCGCGCGAGCTCGCGCTGCCACTGTCTGGGGAAGGTGAAAGCGCCCTTGTAGGCCTTGTCGTGACTGAAGTCGGCCCACGCGTGTTCGAGCAGCGTGCGCACCTGTATTTCCGCTTTCAACTCGGCGACCGTCTCGGGCACATCGATCGAAACCCCGCCGACAGTAATCGAACCGGGACGATGTAGGCTGACGATGTAGTGGACCGAGCGGTACCCGAACTCGGCCGCCTTGAGGCGCTGGTCAATATTGAAGCTGTTGTCCCAATCGATATCGAAAACGCGATCGGAATCACTCGGCTCAGCCTGCTTCTCGATGTACGTGCAGATCGCCGTCACCTCTGTCTGGGTATGGGTGATGACGCGTCCGCCGCAGAGGTCGGTGAAGTCATTGACGGGATCGCGCGTCTCATCCTGTTTTCGAATGATCTTCTCAGCGAAACTCGAAACTGATTTCGGCCGCGTCTGAACGATCGCGAGGGGCGCATACCGCTTAGCGAGTGCATCGAGGATGTTGTAGAGTACCTGCGCGAGCTCTTTATAACGTGGTTCCACGAGCTCGAAGTTCTCGATCTGTCCCTCATACCACGTGCGGAACTGCTCTTGATCAGCCTCACTCATCGTGCTCGGCACCTTCGCTCATTTCGAATTGATGTAGCACCCATAAGTATCGCTTCACTCCGGCATAACATTTCCCTGCGATTCTGCAAAGAAGCGCCGAAACTGCGTCGCAAGGTCAAGCTGATGCATCTCGGACGGCTGCACCCACCGATAGGAATCGTGCTCGCTGCTGAGTTTGACGTCCTCTGTGACGAGGTTCCCTTCCATGATGAGGCACGCCACTTTGACCGCGGGCACCTCGTACTCGATGGCCCCCAGCAATCGCCGCACGGATATCTGCAGGCCTGCTTCTTCGAACACCTCTCGCTTCAATGCCTCATCCAGCCGCTCTCCCGGATCGAGCTTGCCGCCGGGCGGTTCCCACTTCCCCGGATTGGTCTTTGAATCGGGTGATCGGCGCAGAAACAGGCATTTGCCCTCGTTGTTTTGAAGCAGTGCATAGACGGCGATTCCCCACGCTTTTTCAGTCATTATAACCGATCCTCCTCGAGCGTCGTGTGCGACGATATTAGGGTTTAAACTAGGGTTATAGGGCGCCTTTGCCTTAAAAGTGCTGCTTTCGCACCAAGAACAAGCGTCGCAGTCAGCGCGCGCCAGACAGCTAGTATTGGAGCGCGTACCAACACGCAAGCGCGGTCGCGAGTACCATGTCATCGTATTCGCCGTCGCGCCACGCTTCCTCCCACGGGCCGCCGGAACTGATGCTGACCCTCGTAGCGAAATCCTGCAGCTCATCTTTTAACAGATCCCACAGCGGCAGGTCTTTTGTGGCGCGGAGCCAACTTTTGTTGAGCAGCAGCTTTACTGAGCGTGCGAGCTCACGCTTCGGGACGCGGTAAAAGCCGTCTCCGTACGAAACGTCGTCCCCGCCGATCACCACGGGCAGCGGCAGGAGGCGTGCCGCGCGGAACGCGTCGATGGCGGAGAGGCCCACGCCCGTGGCGTCCACGACGAGGTAGTATGGCACCAACCGCCGTGCCTCGGCCGACCGTTTTGGGGTGAGCGCGCGGATCCGACCTATGATCGTGAGCCGGGGCGTGCCTGGGGGTAACCGCTCTATGTGGCGAACCCGCAGCTTAACTGGTTGATCGAGCGGTTCACCGCGGCCCGGGCGCAGTCCTCCGAGTGTTGCCCACGGGGCGTCGGGCGCTCCGCCGGCGAGCAGGCTCTGGCCGATTTTTTCGATCGCGACGACAGCGGAAAAGTCATCGGCGCGGCCGAGATCACAGCTGATGAACACTCCGGCCAAACTGCGCGGTGAGCGCTGACGCGGTTCGTAGCGCGCATACCGATTGGAGAGGTCACGGGCGTCCGAGTCGCTTATCACGATGATCGGTCGCGTGTATATCCCTCTTTGCCCTTAGTTCCTTCCCCGTTTTTTCCCGTTTCGCTTCGTTCCTCGTGTATCGCTGTCGCTTCGAGGTGCGCTGAGCGCGTTGATGGAACCGCTCGTGCGGCGCGGTATCCACTAGCAGACGCAGTTGCGTGCGTGTTTCGTTTGGTTTTCGCCGCTGGTGCGCTTGACGGCTGTACGGTGCAACGACGAGGACGCGTGAAAGGGAAGCGAGCATCCCAGCTTCAGAAAACGCGATCAAATCACAACGCTTAAGCTGATTGACGAAGCAGCGGTTTCGTGGTGTTGGTAGTGCGATCAAGCGCGTCGAACCAAGCGTGTGCCGAAACGATTAACTTTGGTGCTGCGGCTGAACAGGAGCGCCTCCGTGAGCTGTTGCAGCTGGCGGTCGATGAAGTCGCCCGAAGATATGAACACCGGTACCTGGAGCCGAGTCTCGTTTCGTTTGTGCTCGCGCGCATGGTGCACGAGGCTGATCCCACGTTTTCTGAAGCGCTCGTGCGAGCCGAGTTCCTCAAGTTGGCCCTTGAGTTCACCGAACAACTAGACCGAGCGACGCGCGGCAGGTTTTCGCTAAGCCACGTGTGGAAGACGTAACCGGCTCTGCGGTAGCCGCCACCACCACGTCCGAGAGCACGCAACGGTATGGCTCTTTTTGTCAGGTCGCAGAGTGAACGCGACGTCACGCTGCGGAACGGACGGACGTGAGCGTGCGGAGGCTAGTCCTGAGTTTGCATACGGTGGCTGCTCGCGACGGGGCGTGAGAACTACACCAAAACTACACCAAAACTACACCAAAACTACGCTGCTGACGGTGATGAGCGTGCTGTTTGTAACCACGTCGTCATATGCATCGCCGCTCCAAGTCGCGCGAAGTTGTTCTCGCTATGCGAGGGCGAAAAAAAGTAAGCGAACAAGTCATCGATCTAGAGTGCCTTTTTCGCCTCTTCTATCGCCTTCGCAGCAATTTCAGGCGTCGCCGCTCCAAGAATGACGGGCGTGAACTCTGGGTACGTGCCGAACTTCTTCGACACAATGAGCATAAGCTCCGTCATTTGTGCCTCATCCAGGTCGGCCACCATGAAAACAGCGCGCATGCCGGCCTGTGTATACGAGGCCTCTGGCGCGAACCGATCCATAACATGTCCGAGAATCGGTCCAGGCCCCCCTTCTTCGAAGTCTAAGCGATTGCCTTCGTCGGCAGGAATCTCGAAATATACCAAGTAACGCACGATTGATCACCTCTCGCATAATTCAACGTTCGAGAATAAGTGCTTTCACCGGGGGTTGAGCGCTTCTTGGGCGTCAAAATGGCCTAAATCGTTCGGTAGGTCACTCGTTTGGCAGCGCTGGCGGAGCGTTGGCGACACGTGGGCCAAGGACGGTAGCTGCGAGCTCAAAATCGTTGCCAGTTGTCACGGTGCCGGCGCGACGCCCCTAAAATCGTTCGGCGGTAAAAGCTTGTTTCGAGCACAGGTCTGCTCTTTCACCTTGTGCTGGTCTTGGTCGCTTACTTGTACATTCGTCGATATGCAGCTTCACGACAAAACAAGAGATGACTGCGATAGTTAATGCAAGAGGGCCAGCAGGCCATTTCTGTCAGACAATTCACGATTGCCCAAAGAACGCACGCATGGCCATGGTCTGACATGATTGAACGACGCAGCGAAAATGAAGAAACTAGTCATAGAAGGCCGGGATTTAGGAAAGCATATTGATGTACTAAAAAGATTTTTATAGTACATTGATGTATACCTTTTAGCATAACGTGGAGCATAATTATGGGTGAATGTTTTTGGCGAGGCCGACAATCTGACCGCACGAACCCCCGTTCGTGAAGTGTGCTTTCATCGAATTCCTTACGGTTCACCCGCGTCAATTTTCTTTAAACTGAGCGCAGGGCACGATTACGCGTTCCTGCTCGAATCGCGAACCGGCCTAGGAAACACTGCACAATACTCCTACGTCGGATTTGATCCGACCACGGTCGTGCGCGTCAAGGATGGCGTCACCACCGTCAATCAACGTCAGAAACACGTTCCGGACCCCTTAAAAGCTGTTCAGAACCAAATCAGCTTGAAGCGGCACGCACAGCATCGATATGGATTCCTCGGTGGGGCGGTCGGGTATCTCTCCTATGACGCTATCCGCTATTGGGAGCGCCTTCCGCAAACGGCCGTCGATGATCTTGACTTTCCTGACCTCGAAATGGGTATCTACGACGACGGGATAGTTCTCGACCACGTGCGCCGTGAGGCGTTCTACTTCCATCTCGAGGAGAACCGTTACGAACAGCTCTCTGCCCTCTTGCGCAGGCCCTGTGAGCCGGGCGACTTTGCCATTGCGCATCCGCGCCTGAATGTCGGCAAGGCGAAGTACGCGACGATGGTGGAGAAGGCGAAAGCGTACATCGCTGCTGGCGACATTTTTCAGGCGGTCCTTTCGAAACGCTATAGCTTCGCATTTTCCGGCGATTTGGCACCCGTGTATCTCGCGCTTAGAGCGATGAACCCCTCGCCATACATGTTCTACCTTAAGATGCAAGACCGCGCTATTATAGGGACAAGTCCTGAAACCCTCGTGAAACTCACCGATGACAAGATCGAGAGCTTTCCCATAGCCGGCAGTCGCCCGATTACAGGAGACCCTATAAAAGACGCTCAGCTGACGGACGACCTTCTTAGCGACCCGAAAGAGCTAGCGGAGCACGTTATGCTTGTCGATCTGGCGCGCAACGACGTAGGCCGAGTTGCCGAGGCCGGCAGCGTGCACGTTCCTGCGTTCATGGACGTGCAGCGGTACAGCCACGTGCAGCACATTGTCTCGCTGGTTTCCGGGAAATTACGTGATGGTGCGGACTGCTTTGACGTCTTGCGTGCGGCGTTTCCGGCGGGCACGGTGTCGGGCGCGCCTAAAGTTCGCGCTATGGAAATCATCGAAGAGCTTGAGCCGGTTCGGCGCGGACCGTACGCAGGTGCGGTCGGGTACTTTTCATGCAACGGCGATATGGATTTTGCGATTACCATACGGGCGCTGTTTGCGAAAGGGGGTACGTGTCATCTGCAGACGGGAGGCGGCATCGTTGCCGATTCCGTTCCTGAGAACGAATGGACAGAGACGGAACTCAAAGCTCGGGCGTTAATGAAGGCGCTCGAGGACACAGGAGGCACTTTGCGATGAAGGTTCTTGTTATTGACAATTATGACTCATTTGTGTACAACCTCGTTCAACATGTAGGCGAATTAGGCGGAACACCGCTCGTGTACCGAAACGACCAGTTGACCCTCGAGGAGGCAACGGCACTTGATCCGGATCGGATAATCCTTTCGCCAGGTCCGGGCACACCGACAGAGGAGCGCTTCTTCGGCGTGTGTTCTTCTATCCTTGAGCATCTGAGCCCGACGACGTCGACTCTCGGGGTGTGCCTCGGCCATCAAGGAATCGTCGCAGCCTTTGGCGGTCACATCACAGCTGCGCAGCACGTGATGCACGGCAAGGCAAGCCACATCCGGCACTGCGGTTCAGGGCTCTACGATGGTATTGAGAATCCTTTCTTCGCCACCCGCTACCACTCCCTCGTCGCGGACCGCGCATCGCTCCCGCCGTGCCTCGAGGTAACGGCCGAAGCGTGTGACGACGGGGAGATCATGGGCGTCCGCCACGACACGTACCCGATAGAAGGTGTGCAGTTCCACCCCGAATCTATCTTGACCGCATCCGGCAAACGCGTCATCACCAATTTTCTCAAGGGGGGGCGAGCGTGATCAGGGACAGCATAGCGAAGGTCGTGAGCGGAGCGAACTTGACGCCTCGAGAAGCGCGCGCCGCCATGCTAGAACTGCTGTTAGGCGCGGCGACAGAGGCACAGATCGGCGCGTTCCTCACCGCTCTTTCGATGAAAAGGGAAACGGTAGAGGAGCTCGCTGCCTTTGCGTTGGTTATGAAGGAGTTCTGTCACATCATCCGTCCGAACGTCAAGGGGCGGATGGTCGACACGTGCGGCACAGGAGGCGACGGCATAAAAACCTTCAACGTCAGCACCGTCGCGGCATTGGTCGCCGCCGGTGCGGGAGTCACCATTGCAAAGCACGGAAATCGCTCCGTTACGAGCAACAGTGGCAGTGCGGATGTGCTGGAACAGCTCGGACTGAACCTGTCCCAAGGGCCAGCCGAGGTCCAAAAGGCAATCGAGTCAATCGGCATCGGGTTCATGTTCGCCCCTCAGTTCCATCCGGCAATGCGCGCCGTGCTTAAGACGCGACAAGAGATCGGCGTGCGGACGGTTTTTAATCTTCTCGGGCCACTCGTGAATCCGGCGAACGCCCAGGCGCACCTTCTCGGCGTCGCTGAGCGGGCGTGGGTGATGCCACTCGCCATGACGTTGATGACTCTCGGGTGCGAGGATGCCATGGTTGTCTACGGGATCGGCGGACTTGATGAGATCTCGCTCTTTGGAAAGACGGTCGTGGCACGCGTGACGGGCACGAGCCTTACCCAACACGAGCTGAGTCCAAAAGACTTTGCCCTTGAGTCGGTCAAACCGAGCCAACTTCTCGTGACTGACCCGCGACAGAGCGCTCGTCTAGCGATCACATTGCTCAATTCGAATCCCCGCGTTCAAGAACCAAGAATGGGGGTCACGCTCGCCAACGCGGCGGCTGCGATCCTCGTTGGCGGTCTAGGCGATGACCTCGAGTATTGTGTCGAACTGGCAGCTGAATCGATCGCAAGCGGTGCAGCCTATGGAAAACTCAGAGCGCTCGTAGAGCTCTCCGGCGGGAACGTTTCAGTGCTCGACGAGTTGGAGAGGTCGCATGCCTGATTTCTTTGATATCCTCTGTCGCACCGCCCACAAAACCGTCGCGGGAGGGTATTACTCCGGGTTCGCGGAGCGCGACAAGCCGGTTGATACCCGCCCCACGCTTCGTTTGAGTGAGTGTATACGCAGGTGCGCGTGTCTTCCGCTCATTGCCGAGGTTAAGCTGGCGTCCCCGACGATGGGAGCGGTCCACGTGGACGCGGGCGCAATTGCGAGGCACATGCAAGCAGGAGGTGCTGTCGGAATTTCCGTAGTGACCGAACCCCGTTTCTTCAAGGGGTTCTCTCATATGCTGGGCACCGTCCGAAGCTGCGTCTCGGTCCCCCTCGTTATGAAAGACTTCGTCGTCAGTGCCTGCCAGATCGAAGCCGCGCGAGACGCCGGCGCGAGTGCTATCCTGCTGATACAGGCGCTGTTTGACCGAGGCTACGCCACACGCGGAGCTGAGGACATGATTGCGTTCGCGCACGCGATCGGACTTGAAGTGCTCTTGGAGGCACATACCGATTCTGAATTTAAGCGGGCCTTATCTACTGACGCAGACCTTGTCGGCATCAACAACCGGGATCTGAGGACGCTAACCGTCGATCTTATGACCACCAGGGATATCTTGGAAAAAGTCCCCACAGATGGGAGGGTCGTCGTGAGTGAGAGCGGCGTTGAGACCCCAGAAGAAGCCCTATTTCTCAAGCGATGTGGCGTAGACGCGTTATTGGTCGGTTCCGCCCTCATGCGGGCTGAGGACGCGCGTCGAGCGGTCAACAGGATGGTGGGTGCGGCATGAGGCGAGTGCGTGTCAAGGTCTGTGGCATAACGAACATGGAAGACCTCGAAGTAGCCGTCGATGCGGGCGCGGATGCGCTCGGCTTCGTCGTGGATGTGCCTGAGTCACCTAGAAGCATATCGCTGGATCGCGCACGGGACCTCGTCGAAGCGACGCCGCCCTTCGTCCAGGGCGTTCTCGTTTCGGTGTTTGACACCATCGATCAGCTCGAGACGCTGTGCTCGTGTCTTGCCCCCGATGTGGTGCAGGTGGCAGGCACGCTGCCTCGCGATGCCATTGGTGAGCAGCTTCGCGGCATTCGGGTAATCCAGGCCGTGGCGGTGAATGATCGGGCGGCGGACGTCGCCCTCCCCTCTGCGCACTGCGATGCGGTTCTCACCGACTCGCGCGTTCCCGGCGCACATGGGGGCACGGGGAAACCGCATAACTGGAACGTTAGCCGGGCAATCAGGGAACTGATCGCGCCTACCCCCCTTATATTGGCGGGAGGCTTAACGCCAGGCAACGTTCGGGCAGCCATCGAAAATGTGCGCCCGTATGCGGTTGACGTTTCAAGCGGAGTTGAGATCCGCGCAGGTATCAAGGATCCCGCGAAGATTCGCGCGTTTATCGAAGCAGTGACGGAGGCATCTGATGGACTATAGCGATTATCCCGTCAACGGCAAGTACGGGCACTTTGGGGGCAGTTTCGTTCCTGAAACGTTGGTAGCGGCACTTTCAGAGCTTGCAGAGGCCTATGCGCGTTTTCGTGGAGATCACGATTTTCAACAGCGGCTCAGCGGATACCTCACTACATTTGCGGGACGGCCAACCCCCCTGTACTACGCCGAAAACATCTCCGAGAAACTCGGCGGTGCCAGGATCTACCTCAAGCGTGAGGACCTTGCTCACGGCGGCGCCCATAAGATTAACAATACACTCGGTCAGGCACTGCTTGCAAAGCGCATGGGGAAAACACGCGTTATCGCCGAAACGGGAGCAGGGCAGCACGGGGTAGCCACCGCTATCGCGTGTGCGGCGCTGGGGCTTAAATCTGAAGTTTACATGGGGACTGAAGATATGGAGCGTCAGAAGCTCAACGTGTTCCGGATGGAGCTGCTCAACGCAGTGGTGCGCCCGGTGGAACTCGGATCCCGGACGCTCAAGGATGCGATCAACGAAGCCCTGCGCGATTGGACAGCCAACGTGCTTACGACGCACTACCTGATCGGTTCCGTTGTCGGGCCCCACCCCTATCCGATGATCGTTAGGGACTTCCAAAGCGTTATCGGGTACGAAATACGCGAGCAAATGACGCGACAGGTCGGGCGCCTCCCGGATGCGCTCGTCGCGTGCGTTGGAGGCGGCAGCAACGCGATCGGCACGTTCCATCCGTTCCTCGACGAGGATGTGGCGATGCACGGGGTTGAGGCTGGAGGAGAGGGGCTCGCGACGGCACGGCACGGGGCGTCGTTGTGCGCAGGGTCAGAGGGGGTGTTCCACGGCATGTTGACGTACCTGCTTCAAGACGCTGACGGGCAGGTTCAGCCGACGCACAGCATTTCAGCCGGCCTCGACTATCCCGGCGTTGGCCCCGAGCACGCGTTTTTGAAACACGAGAACCGAGTCATCTTTAGCGCCGTGAGCGACACGCAGGCGCTTGAGGCCTTCCTCGAATTGTCAAGGACTGAGGGCATCCTGCCTGCTTTGGAGTCGGCACACGCCGTTGCTCACGCCATGAGGCTCGCGCCTACGCTAGATACGGACGATGTCCTCGTGGTTACGCTTTCAGGCAGAGGCGACAAGGACGTTGACGTGGTAGCGCGCTACGTGGGGGCAGACCTATGAGCGCCATCGCCGCGACGTTTCGCGACTTGAGACAAAAGAGTGAGGGTGGCCTGATCGTGTACGTGATGGCAGGCGATCCTACACCAAAGCACACCTTGAAAATCGTCGATGCGTTGGTCGCAGGCGGGGCCGACATCGTTGAGCTCGGAATCCCGTTCTCCGATCCGATCGCCGATGGTCCAACGCTGCAACGCGCAGCTGGGCGGGCGCTGGAAGCAGGAACAACCCCAAGGAAGGTTTTTGACCTTGCCCGCGCGATATCGAGGGCGCACGAGGTGCCGGTGGTGGTTATGACGTACTACAACATCGTGCACCAGATGGGCGTTGAAGCGTTCTGCACAGCGGCTCAACAAAGCGGCGTGAATGGCGTCATCGCCCCGGATCTTCCTGTTGAAGAAGCGTCGCAGTATAGGGAGGCGGCGATGCGACATGGCATTGACACCATCTTTCTCGCTGCCCCATCGACCTCAGCGGCGCGATTGGAAAAGCTCGTGACAGCCTCGTCAGGTTTCGTGTACCTCGTTTCAGCGAACGGAATCACCGGCGCGCGGAAGATCTTGCAGGACAAGAGCATCGCGAGTATACAACGAACCGCGTCACTCATTCGAGGGAGAGCCCCATTAGCGGTCGGATTCGGCCTTTCGTTGCCTTCGCACGTCAGGCAGGTGATCGACAACGGAGCGAGCGCGGCCATAGTGGGGAGCAGATTCGTGCAGATTGTCGAGCAGAACCTGGACGACGGACACACGATGCTGAGAGGGCTGCGTGAGTGTGCGCACACGCTAAAGGGTGGCACTTTGCTCAGCTGAGCGACGGATTGAAGCATTAGGGTGCACCTACGCCCCACCGGATACATGTCTCTCGGGTTTTTCGGCCTACTCGCAAAAAAAGGAAGGAGGGGTTGATACCCCTTAGCATCCGCTGGGCGCGACCCGACACAAACTGCAGCTCCCACCGACGAGACGCGGGTTCACTCCTCAAGGGGCGTAACGTAGCAGGATGCCAGCTTGCTGCTAATGAGCTTCTGTTCGTGAAAAAGCCGCGCGGTGAGGTGGTACATGCCCTCTTCGCTCGCGTAGAGCTCGCTTACGAATCGCTTCGTGCCGCCTTCTGCGATAAAGTCGATATCGATCACGTCCATGAGCGTGTGGGATTTCGACGGGGGAGTTGCGGCGATCTCAAGCCGTAGATTCTGCACGTCGCGGTGGGCGTGCACGACCGTTTCCGTCTCGATTGTTTCTTCATAGGCCCAGTAGGGCCGATTCACGAAGAAGGTCTGAATCTCGGCGGGATCTTCAATGAGTCGAACCTCGTAATAGGGAGAGTACCAGTTCACGAAAGCACCGTCGCGGTTCGCCGTGACGTGCAGATAGACCCATCCGGTGTGGTTCGCAAAGACGTGGAAGTTGAGCGCTGCCATGTCGTGAGGGCGCAACTCTTGCACGAAATGAAAAGAGCCGCTTGTCAAAACGTCGAGATCGTGCGAGTTATAGGTATACAGCGTCGCGCTCACGTCGACGAGGCGTTCCGTCGATACGTTCCTCAGCCGGACAGTGATCCAGTGGCGCCCCCGTTCGAGCACCTCGGGCGTAACGGTTGCCTCGAAGGGATGCTTGAGTCGTTCTTCCATGGCGCATCGACCTACTTAACGTTCACTCGCGTTTTCTTTTTCGCCTCAGTGGGCTCCTTCTTCGGGATCGTCACCTCGAGTACGCCGCTCTTGAACGTTGCCGCTGCTTTATCTGGAAGAACGTCGGCGTGGAGGTTGAGCGTCCGGCGGTACGATGCGAAGCCGCGCTCGCGGTAGGCGTAATCCTCATCCTTGCGTTCCGTTTCGGTGCTCGATTCAGCGCTGATCTCGATTCGTTCGGGCGTAAGGTTGATCTCGATATCCTCCTTCTTCACTCCGGGCAGGTCTGCGACCACCTGGATGGCGTCGCCAAGGTCAAGGACGTCAACGCGTGGCCGTTTCAAAGCGGGCACCTGCGAGGGCCATAGGCGCTCGAGGCCGTCCTCCACGTTGACGCGGAACGTGTCGAACACGCGGCGCATCTCGGCGAAGGGGTCACTCATCCAGTAGTCCTTCGGCGTGATTCGCTTCTCTTCTTTCTTTTCGTCGGTCATAGTATCATCAAATTACGTAGCGCACGAGGATAAAGCATACGCAAGGAAAAAACAGATCACGAAGGAGAAACACGCTCCGCAAAACCAACACAGTACTTTTGCATATGCAATAAGTAGGTTTTTGGGCAACTCGTAGGGAGGCATAGGGGGTTTTTCTGTTGCACGTCAACATTAACTCCAGCAATCGGGGCGGCTGTCGTAATCGCTACATTCTTTTTAGCTGCTATGGGGGTTGTCTCCTCGCGAATGGAGCCGTTAACAACGTCTCTAATATCAACACAACGACAAGGGATAGCAGAAAGATCCCTAAGTTTTGCACGATGCTAAAACCGCTGGCATATTCAGAACAGATACGGAGCATATTTTATTTGTGTAAGGAGTAAAAGTGGCTAGCAAATGCTTGCCTATAAGTTGTAGAGGTCAAATGATGAGTGTGGGCGCAAGACCGAGGGACTATCAGGATTATCACAGACCACTCGCGACCTACTCAGAAAAAGAACGAAACCGGATTTTAGAAAGCAAAGCACAACAGAGGGCGAGAGCCCAACTGCATAAGAAGCTTAGGGGTGCGGTTCCTGGCGTTTTTAACGTGATGCAAGAAACCCCCTATTAAGCTTACTTGTTTTGAGAAGAGAGACAATGAGGAGCCCCCTGCGTGACACCCCAAGTTAATTAACGGCCAAAATGCGATCTGATCAACAAAAGCACTTCATAAAATGCACAACTGCGTTACCTCAACAGACACTATGCGATTTAGTTTTAGTGCAAAAAAAGGAGGAAAAAGGCAGTCTATTTTTGGTTTAACCTACGATCTGCGTTATTTCTTTGACGATGCCGTTCTCTACGTGTTCAGTCCACAGCATTTCGGGCACGTCAACAGCAAGAAACAGCCAAGTAACCAACAAGGTTTCGACTGCTGCCACTGCCAGGTTCTGGATCAACTTGCCTATGCCTATGTGGATTGAAAAATCATTCGGCTCACCCGTTATGAGTATGCTGAACGCCCTGTCCGCAGTGATGATATCCCGCAAAATCCCAGCCTTTGTCGCCTGTACGACTATTCCCAAAGGCGCAGTGGATGACTGTGTCTTGTAGCCTTCAGTTGAAAGTTGCTGAACAATCTGCTGCGATAATTGATTTAGGTCCTTGTTTTTTCCTTGAAAATGCAGTATTTTTTCAGATACCATTTTAAAAACCTACACGTCAGTTGAGTGAGCGACTAGTTAATAGTTGTTCATAATGCTGCCGTTCTTTTTGTCGTTTCCTCGGACCACATATAAACCAATTAGATCAGGACCCCTCGTGCAATGGTTATATAGTTAGAACATCTAATTATTAGAAGATGCAATTATTATGACCGCAGATCTAGAAGAATCCGCCCGTAAGCTGCTTGAAGTAGTTCCAATTATCATGCAAGACATACGATCTGAGATGCGTCGTCGACGGTTACTAGACTTGACCGTCCCTCAGTTCCGCGTCTTGGCTTTTGTGAACCGCAATGAAGGCTCTTCACTCTGGGAGGTGGCATCTCACGTGGGGCTAACCCCCCCTTCCACGTCTCGGCTTGTGGACGGTCTCATCGCGCGCGGTTTGATGGCACGGAACGACCATCCGGCTGATAGACGACGTGTACGGCTAACCGTCACGGGTCACGGACTGGCGATTTTGGAGGCATCTACCCAAGGAACTGTGTCATATCTAGCAAACAAACTTAGCGGTGTGGACGCTGACGATAGAGAAGCCATCGACAAAGCCGTGGAAGCGCTGCGAACTGTCTTTGCTACCAGCACAAGCGTGGTGACGTAAGACTATGTCTATCCTCACAACAGAGGACCTCACTCGTAGGGTTGGAGAGCCGAAAGCCGTCAGTGGCCTGAGCGTACCCCCCAGAGTCACGCCCGACAACGACAGGAGGCCCATTCTTGCAGTAAGTAACCTAAGCAAAGGGTTCGGCAAGGTTACGGCAGTGGATGCCATCAACTTCGAGGTGTTTGAGGGCGAAATCTTCGGGCTTGTCGGCTTAAACGGAGCTGGGAAGACAACAACGATGCTAATTCTGTCATCCCTTCTAAATCCTGATTCCGGCAACGCCACCTTGTGCGGTTATGACGTCGTGAAGGAGAAGGATAGTGTGCGGCGTTCTATCGGGTTCGTTTTCGAGGAAGAGGCTGTTGACATCTACCTTACGGGCAAGCAGAACCTGGATTTTGCGGCACGCATGTACAGTCTCCCAAAACAAGAGAGGGAGAAGAGGGTGGCTGAGGTCTTAAAGACTGTTGGACTTGAACAGCACGCGAATGCCAAAGTAAGGGATTATTCCGGGGGGATGCTGCGAAGGCTTGAGATAGCGAGAGGAATGCTTACCTCTCCTAAGGTCCTCCTCCTGGACGAGCCGACGATAGGGCTGGACGTGCAGACGCGAAGATACCTCTGGGATTACCTCCGCCGAGTGAACAAGGAGATGGGGGCAACGGTTCTTTTGGCTACGTCATATCTTGAGGAAGCTGATTATCTCTGTAACAGAATAGCAATTTTGCACGAAGGCAAGATAGTCGCGTTAAATACCCCTGAGGCGCTAAAAGGCTCAATCGGTGAGAATCTGATAACGCTTAAGGTATCAAAGGGCTCGCAGGAAGAGTTCGCAGAACTGCTAATCGGTGAGAATCTGGTAATGCCTGAGTTATCAAAGGGCCCGCAGGAAGAGTTCGCAGAACTGCTGCGGGAGATGCCCTGGGCAAAAAGCGTTGAAAGTCACGACGGCGCTTTAGTGCTGAGCCTTATGGACAAGAGTATAGGGATACCTGAGATCGTGCGACTGGCCAAAACACACGGATTTAGCATCTCCTCTATAAAATCAAGCACGCCAAACTTAAACGATGTTCTATTGCACTACGTGAAGAAGAGCGTAGAGGAGCACGATGGATGATGGAAGACGTGATAGGAGTACACGAGCTTACGAAGAAGTTCGGCGACTTTGTTGCGGTTGACCACATCAACTTCACAGTCAAGAGAGGTGAAATATTCGGGTTCCTCGGTCCAAACGGAGCTGGAAAATCAACGGCCATAAAGATGCTGACAACACTGCTGCATCCGACTTCAGGTTCCGCCGAGATCTGTGGGTACGACGTGGTCAAAGATAGTGACGAAGTCAGAAGGCATATCGGAATTGTTTTCCAAGACCGGTCCAGCGATGACTATCTAACGGGCAGACAGAACCTTGATTTTCATGCACGAATGTACGAAATGAGCGGGGAGGAAAGGGAGAGCAAGATAGAGGAGGTCCTCGATTTGCTTGAGCTGAAAGGAAAAGAGAACATCAAGCTTCACAATTTGCCAGAAGGCGTTCGTCGACGATTTGAAGTGGCAAGAGGCTTCATGACTCGTCCGGACGTCGTGTTCCTCGACGAACCTACCATAGGATTTGATATAAAGGCGAGGATGGATTTATGGAACCAGATAAAGACGGCGAGGGAGATCGAGGGAGTAACCGTTTCGCTCACGACGCATTTTATCGAGGAGGCGAACTATCTCTGTGATCGCGTGGCTATCATCGACAAGGCAAAGATAATAGCGCTGGATACGCCTCAGAAGCTGAAGGAGGCGGTAGGGTCCGATTTAATCTCACTTCAAATTGCTGACGGAGGAGAGAAGAGGGCTACGTTCATGGAGAAGGTAAACGAGCTTGACTGGATAACGCGTGTTGAGGAATACAGCAATTCGATTTTGTTAAATGCGGAAAGCGGTGAGGGAAGGGTGGCTGACCTCATAGATTTTGCGGATACGCATGGATTTGTCATTACATCTATAGATGAGCGTGAACCGAGCCTCGAGGACGTCTTTTTGTACTTCACCGGCAGGACGATACGAGAGGCTGAAGGTGGGTAGATGAGATTGGAACGAAACGCGGGCGGGATGGTAAAATGGAAGTGCAAGAAGTAACTCACAAACCCCTATTTGAGGGCGAGCCAATTTACAGCATGTGGTTGCGGGAATTGATACGATTCTCCGCCATGCGATCGCGAATCCTCGCGACATTCGCCTCGCCGTTGATCTGGCTTCTTTTTTTAGGTATTCCATTGAGTCAGATCTTTGCAAGTGGAGGAGCAAGCCAGAGTGTGCCTGGGGGATTGCCCTTCTTCGCGTTCATCGTTCCAGGAATTGTCAGCATGGGCTTGCTATTCGGGGGTACGAATAGTGGTGTCACCGTCCTCTGGGACAAGGAGTTCGGGTTCCTAAAGGAGGTGATGGTCGCTCCTGTGCGGCGCACATCGCTCATGATAGGCAGGAGCTTAGGAGCGCTGACGATCGCACTCATTCAAGCTCTGGCCACGATAGGAATTGCTCTTATCCTCGGCACATGGCTTGGTTTCAGAATCATTAGCGTTGCTGGTTTCTTCTTGGCGATGGGCTTCATGATTATTACCTTCTTTGCTTTCGTTGGTTTCGGCTTGACGCTGGGCGCCTTGATCGAGAATACTGAGGGATTCATGACAATTGTGCGCATGTTAGAGTTTCCGATGTTTTTCCTGTCTGGTGCCTTATTGCCACTTACAGTGATTAAGGGCATTCCTGTTTTGTATCAGCTACAATTCATCAACCCCCTTACGTATGGCGTTGACGGGGTACGGGGGCTTCTCACCGGCGTATTCCTCCTTCCGGCATGGCTTGATCTAACTGTCATTGTCGCTTTCGCACTGCTATTCCTTTTCCTAGGTGCCTATGCATTTTCTAGGATGGAAGTTGACTAAGTGTAGCCTTAACCCGGTAGAAAGAGGGGCAAAGAATAATCCCCAATGAATTGACGAAGCCAAGAATGGTAGTGCCGTTAGAGCGTAATCCGCTTAACGCAAAAAATGAGTATGGATTAATAAACAAGCGTAGCGCTCTGCCGCTCAATAGCAGCAGCAGCCTCGCTGTTTTCGTCTCCTACCCGTGATGACACGGTCTTTATCAAAGCCGTCATCACCGAGCCTTTCAATCCCCCGGTGTTCGGTAATGGCCTCTCGGTCAGGCTCCTCAACGGCGTACTTGTCGAGGATGAAATCCCACTTGTACGATTCGTTCGGCAGGATAAATGACTCGAGGGGTTTCTCCGTTTTCCTTTTTGCGTGCATCTTTTTCTCTCACCTCCATAGCCAAGAGAGGCGGATGACCTAGTCAACGCATCCTTCATACTCTATAGAGAACTCCGGAGTGGCGTCCTTCGAAACAACGCTTATCTATACAACGCACCACGCCGCAGTGCCGGCGTGTGACGCCGTCGTTCGAACGGCTGTACTCTCCCTATCTCCTCACGACGTGCTTATGCGTTGGCACACACAGTGGATAGTGACTACTCGTTGTGACAATGCTAAGCATCGGGCCCAGCCTCGGTCGGCAAAAAAACTTTCGGCCTGTCGTCTTTTCTGGGCAAACGCACGGCTTGGATGCGCGATCCGGCCGTCTTTCACCCCGTTTATGTCTTCGGGTCTTTTGTCGGCCACGGCAGATGCTTACGTTTGCATAGAGCCCTCTTCCTGCAGGATGCCCTCATCTTGTCACAGCCTTCAGAAGCCACGCCATGTTTCTGCCGGCATTCTTTGCCGACGCGATGCCTTCATCATCCTTGTCAACCTCACCGATATCCCTCCCAATGCCAATCGAAGGGCGACCCGGAACGATCATGTCCGCGCTGAGCAGGAAATGGAGCAGCGTATCGAGAGAATGCATCGCGCCAGTCCGCCTCTGCGCGACGACAGCTGATCCCACTTTGCGTTTGAAGAGCCCGTCGTTTGCAAAGGAAACGAAACCGGCCCGGTCGACCAATGCTTTCATCTCGGCAGTGACATCACTGAAATAGACCGGAGAACCCAGGATGATCCCGTCGGCTCCGGCCATCTTCTCGATGCAGTCATTGACGATATCGTCGTCAAGCACGCACCGCCGGTCCCTGTTTTCAAAGCATTTCATGCAGGCGGTGCACCCCTGAATCTTCTTTCCGGCAAGCTGGACCAGTTCGGTCTCGATGCCTTCGTTTTCGAGTTCCTCGAGCATGCGTCGGATAAGGATGGCGGTGTTGCCGTCCTTTCGTGCGCTTCCGTTGATGGCGATAACATTTGTCATAGGGCAACTCCTAGTGCCGTGCGTCCTGAGAAAAAACCTGAGGCGCGTTGCCCTCATACGATTTTTCTGCAGGAGCACTCTTTATCATCAGGTTCGATCTACCGTAAGTGAATATATAGTAACGTGAAAAAGTCGCCTTTGTGCTAAAAACGGCGACACATTTCACAAATAATATCGACCCCGAGCGCGTAACGCGCTCAGTATTTAAGGAGAAATTACTGCAGACACGAAATTACGCCAAATTAATCGCCGATCTTACGGATGACCGCCACCGCGGTATCGTAGAACATCTTAGATATATCTGGCATCATCTGTAAGTTCTGCTGCTGTCTTTGCAATATATTCTGCAAGTCCTCATTTGCCAGCTGTGCGTCGTCTCCAACTGAGTTTAATTGTTCTTTCAACTCCGATAATAGCGCGGTTTCTTTTGATAAGTCTATCCGCTTTGGCATTGCCTCACTTCCTGTTCGAACTTGAGTTGTTCGTTTCTTGAAACAAACGATGCAACGGTCTAAGAAGGAGGAGGTTATGCGGCATAAGTGCTACCTTTTGATTGCGGGTCTTGAGGATGCGCGATGGAGAAAAAAAGACGAATAAGAGCGTTATTCATTTTCGTGAGATTCTTGCTAAACTCGTGCTTACAAGAAAAAATTGCTCGAATCCACCACAAAAGACGCAAGCCGTCGGGCGCCCTTGCACAAGTAGCCTTCTTTGAGACGCATCTCCTTCTACAAGGTGGCGGTCGCCGTTCCCATCTGGATGATATTGTTGGACTGTATGAGCTCGTTTACCTTCACGGAGCTACCCAGTAAGCTGCCCTCCGTGTGCGTGTACTCCTTATACACGCTGGGAGCGTGCCCCGTCGCGTTGTAATAAATGTGGCTCGTGTCGCTCGAGTAATCCGTGCTTGTTAGGCTGTAATTGGTCTTGTCAAATGCGTTAAGATAGTTCGTGGCGTCCTGCGTCGTAGGGAATGACAGAAACGTGCTGTTTGCTGCAACCGGTGTTCCCGTAGACGTCAGCTCGACCGTTCCGATGATGGTAACGCTCGTGCCGTTGTTCCACGTCACGTCCCACGACTGAACCGTATATGACGCGTTCCCGTATACTTCCTGCTTCGTGGCATTGACAAGCTTCTCAAGCAAAGCGTCATGCGTTGGTGAGGGGCTTGTCGCCGTGTTGTTTGTGGTCGCGGTGCAACCGCACACCGAGAGCGAAGCAATCAGAATGAACACCGGAATAACGAACAACTTTTTTGTCATATATGCCGCCTTGACGGAAAAAAATGAATCAAAAAGGTAAACGGCGGTGTGATAGCTTAAGAGTTGTCGCTTAGCTGCCCACGTTTGATACGTCGAAAAAAGCTTAGCTGCCTCGCGCCACCACAACAGCTACATCCGTGAGATATCACACCAATGGCGTACACTCTTGACATATGTTTAGCATATTAAGTATGTTCAGCGTAATATAACTTTAGTCCGGTAACTTGATTCTTTGTTATAATGCACAGCAATCGATTGTCGAGCTGTAACATTCGACACGGATAGACACGTTAATTAGACTTGCAATTCGCACCGCTTTGTGGTGTTTCGGTGGACACGCTCGGGCTTCTTAGCGCAAAGAAGTTTTGCGGCGGGCCCCAGAGGCGAACTAGCCTCGTTGTTAGCTACACGTTCTCCTTTCTAGGGAGGTATGGCGCGGGAACGCCACCACCTATAGGCTCCCCGACGGACCTTCAGGCGGCACTAGTGTGCAGCGCTGGCTAACTCTGCCAGGCGCTTATTGGCGCTGTCCCTGTAGACCCCTCCGTGATAGCAGATCACCGTTTTGATGTCGTATTGCGTAAGTTTTTTCAACGAGTTCAAGGCGGTGTCGATATCGTACGCTGACCGCGGGTTTGGCCCCTGCAACTCGCCGTCTGCGGCGACTAATGCATCGCCGCTAACGAGGATCTTGCTCTGATTCAGGTACAGACAGATATGACCCGGGGTGTGACCCGGGGTGTAGATCACTGTGATCCCTCCACAGTAAGGCAAGACCTCTCCATCAGCAACCGCCGTTGTAACGTTCGCTTTGGGCGGGTTCGCAAACATCATTTCAATCTGCTGCCGTCGTTCCTCGGGCAGAGACGCCACCATCTTCGACAGACGCTCCGGGTTCATCTTAATCAACGGCTTTCGGCCTTCTATGTACGGCCTCTCCTCTTCGGAGGACACAACGTCGACTTTATGAGGAGACTCCCGGACAATATCCGGCAGGCTTCCGATATGGTCGATGTCCTGATGGGTTATGATCAGCTTGTCGAGCCTGTCGAACGAGACACCTGCCCTAGCTGTCGCGTCACGAATCTGTTGTAGCTGGCCGGGGAAGCCCGCATCCACCAGCACGACCGTATCGTCATCCCAGGTGAGTGTCGGATGAATGATGCTCTGTCCTGAGAAACTCCTCATCGGTAATTCCAGCACCTCTACGCCGTCGGCTAATCTCATCACACTCCAAGGCTTGTATGAGCCTTGGTTCACCTCCTGTTTGCAGTATGCCTTCGTTTTCTATAACTATCTAGCGCTGCTCAAATCTTGCTTATGAAATTACGCGTATTGATTGGGTTGGTGGATCCCCCCCGCTTTAGTGAAATGGGTTAAGGCTGCTGGAACCTTACCTTTCCTGCCCCGTAAAAGCCCTTAAATAGCGCCTGAACGGCTTAAAAAAGTTCGTTGGGAGCAGAGCTTCACTCGGGGCGAGAGGGTGTGGTGCCGCTACCCCGATGGCCTCGTCGGCCGGAATGGCATCCTTGTTGGCGAGATAGGTCTCTTGTACGTTGCGCAGGTAGTATGGATACTTGGACATCAGGTTGACTTCCGATAATGTCGTAGTTGGCACACATATTAAAGTAAGTCAGTTGGGGCAACGGTCAGCACATCTCAGGAGCAGCAGATTCGCGCGTCCAGCTCTGGCCTTCGCCTGATTATCGTCAGAAAATGCGGTAAGAATAACCTACAAAGCAATCCCGACCGATCAAATTTAAGAGCAGACTTCGGTTCATGACTATCTCATTCTACTGGAGAGGCGTTCGACGAGAAGAAATGACAAGAAGGCAATTAAAGACCACGGCAACACCATCGCAGGCGAACGAAAAACACTTATGTTGCTTTGCGTGTCCTTACTACCGCAACACCACGAACACTTCTCCTTACGGGTAGTGGTGTGGCAAACTGCTGGGGTCAAGTCTATGGCTCCGGCTCCTCTTCTAACCACATGATGAACGTGGGACGCCTAGCTTCACGATACAGGTTTCGGAAAAACGTCCAATTTCTATATTTTGTGAAGTGATACTGAGCGCTCAGCGCACAGGATTTACGTAACCAGAGGAAGAGCGACAGAGGTTAGGATTGTGAGAGTCGTCCACCCGCATTTGTAAATCAAATTGCCGCTTAAGCTCATCAGATATGAGTTTGAAATCACTCACCCTTTTGCTATCCTCAGTCTCTTTTAGATTAGCTTCCATAGCTCACCATTTAGTTAGAAACGGTTAAGAGTAATCGCGCCAAATCGTTTGGCGGGGCAGTGACTCTCTAGTTTAAAGGGGCTAACCTTCCCCCCGACTTCTCCTTCCTAGAGGGTCATGCTCTTTAGGTTTCTTCCAATCGGAAACCATTAAGAATAATCCCGCTAAATCGTTTGGCGGGAGCCGATAGCCCTAGGCTCAATATGGTTTCCATAGACCTTTTCTCCGGCCTAGGGCTTGTGCTTCCACAGCTTTTGATTCTAATCTAGTTGCCTAAGTTTTTTTAGCTATTCCTAAGCTTGTAACAGGTCACCAACCCAAACTTAACAACCCACTTTTAACAACTCTTGGTTTAACAGCACCGTAACATCCAAGTTTGACGTTGCCTATTCGTCACATTTAAAAAAACAGTACCCGACCAATACTCTAGGTACGCATCATGCACGTGCTCAGGCAGCGGATGCTTATAAAATCGTCAATCCACTCCAGAAACCCCATGCGTGAGTATATAGTTCTTGTTTGGCTGATCCCACAGTAATCGTACTAAAAACAAAAACTTAAGTCAAAGCCCTCCGCAACCTTTTCCTATGCCATTCGTTCATCAACCTGAGTATATACCTGGAATTCCAGCAGCCACCATTACAACCCCCACTAACAATACGCGGGTGGAAAACTCAGTATTTGTTAAGGGCACGGCCCAAAACATTGGGGGAGGACAATATTGGCTATGGCTTGTATTATATGATTACA
>Ga0116103_1000347_pt1 | contig 33290 bp, 55 predicted proteins | sample June2015DPH_4_10_2_FD_89714 | JGI IMG/M metagenome (GOLD analysis project Ga0116103, IMG submission 89714) | Peatland microbial communities from SPRUCE experiment site at the Marcell Experimental Forest, Minnesota, USA - June2015DPH_4_100 | ecosystem: Environmental > Terrestrial > Soil >...
TAGTCGGTATCCGCCGCATGGAAGGCAAGCGCCTCATGCTCCACTCTCCGCAACGGAAGGCTGGCTAATGGCCGCTGCAACCCCGCTTCTTGCAATTGTCACAACAGACAAGCTCCGCTTGTCCGCCGATGGCAAGATCATCGACTTCTTGGATGACGCCAACTCGCGACCGGATAAGCCAGAAGAGCGCGTCCGACAGACCTATGGTCGAACTCTTCATTTTGACTATGGGTACCCAAAGAATGTGATCGCATTCGAGGCCCCCACTGCCATCGGCTCAGAAACAAAATTCGCAGACATAGTCATCTACCAAGATGCGACTGCGGCGCAGAGACGTGACCAATCCAAGATCCTCCTTATCGTTGAGACAAAAGCCCCCGACGAAAAGCGAGGTGTCAAGCAACTGATGTCCTATGTGTTCGCCAGCTCGGCACAGGGGGGTGTTTGGATCAACACGACTGATGCGCCCAAATACTTCCGTAGATCAGGCGACCAACTACAAAGCGACTGGCCAAATATACCCCGGTATGGAGAAGACTGGGATTCCATTGGCAAGCATAAGAAGCAACACCTTCGTCCTCCTCACAACTTGGTGGACACGTTTAGGCGTTGTCACAATGCTCTCTACAAGAACGGAATTGACTCAGAAGATCTCGCGATGGACATGGTGCGCATGATCCTCGCAAAGTACAGGGATGAATTCAACGAAGGAGACACTTGTGAATTTCGTTGCAGCGCCTTGGAACTAAAATCTGGCGAAGGCCGTCGCCGAGTAGCGGAACGGGTACGCAATCTCTTCGTCCAGGTTCGTGATGACAATCGTGATGTGTTTGATGAGCATGAAAGACTGACGGCCGGAGATCGCGAAATCGCCATAGTTGTTTCAGAGCTTCAAGACTTCCGCTTTCTTCCAGAGGAAGACTCAGACGAAGTCTACGATATCGTTGGCGCTGCCTACGAGGTCTACGTTGGAGCCCACCTAAAGGGTGATCGTGGACAGTATTTCACCCATAGGGCCATTGTTCGGTTGATGGTGGACATCGTTGATCCAAGCGAGCACGACATAATTCTTGATCCAGCGATGGGCTCTGGTGGATTCCTGATCGCGTCTATGCGCTACGTAACTCAGAAGATCCGCAGCAGCAACCGCGCAGCCCGCGCAAAGCGTGATGCGACAACGCAGTTTCACCGCCATATTTTCGGGATCGACAAATCCCCGAAGCTGGTGAAGGTGGCCCGCACGAACATGATCCTGGCTACCGATGGTCATTCGGGCATAGTGCGCGGAGATACCCTTGAACCGCCGAAACTCTTGGAAGAAAATTTCTTTCGCAAGGCTGGTCCCGGAAAGCCAACGGTCATTCTGACAAATCCTCCGTTTGGTGCCACTACGGAACACAAGCTCACGGCCGCGAAGGAACCCGAACTACTTGCCCAATTCGATCTAGGGCATGTTTGGAAAAAGGACGAGGACGGAGCGCTTCAACCTACCGATACACTCACAAATGAAGGAGTCCCACCGGAACACTTGTTCATTGAACGGTGTATCCGCTGGGTCTCCCCAGGGGGAAGGGTCGGGATCGTTGTCCCGCGCGGCATCCTGACGAATGAGAAGGCTATAGCCGTTCGCACTCTGATACTTCGAGAAACAAAGGTGCTCGCGGTGGTCAATTGTCATGATGACACCTTCAAGCCGCACACCGACGCAAAGACCGCATTGTTGGTATTGGAACGCAAGAAGACCCAGGCGGCACGCGAGGACGATTATTCCATCTTCATGGCCATCTCTCAGGCAATAGGACACACAGGGCTAGGAGAGCCCATCTACAAGACCGACGAAAAGGGCGATGTGATCTTGAAGGACGGGGAACCCATCGTTGATGATGACATAGACGAAATACGAACATCCTGGATTGCATTGCAAGATGGTCGTCGGGCCACTTCGGAATGGTACTTCAAGATAAAGCGAAAGGACATCGAGCCCTTTAGTTTGAATCTGAATCCGGTTCGATATCTTCCGAGGTACAGGAAGTCTCGCCAAGAAGTGTTGGATCTCGGGGAAAGGGAGGGCTGGGCCATCAGACGATTAGGCGGCCCGGATGGAATAGCGCGAGTTTTCGGCGGCCCACGGCTATCGCGTACAAATCTCTATGTCACTTCTCCAGGACCTTCCGTGGTGAGGTTTTTCACCGGGAACGCCGTCACGCAGACACGCGGTGAGAACATCAAGCTGATGGACCTGCAGCGCGCGAAGCCGAATCAGCTCAAGATGATTGAGCAGATGATCCTCCGTCGTGGAATGATCCTGATTACCAGATCGGGCACCACCGGGCGAGTTGTATACGCTACCGCCTATCACGATGGGGCGGTCGGCACGGAGGATGTGATCCGGGTTGTCGTCGATGACGAGGCTCTTCGTGGCTATGTCTACCAATTCCTCTTGTCACGGCTTGGCCAGGACCAACTGAAACGTGACGTTGATGGCGCAATCGTCGATCACATCGAAGCGAAGGATGTTGCCGGGATCATGGTCCCTGTTCCTCAAGACGGAGAGCTTCTAGAGAAAATTGGAATGCCAACCATTCGGAGCACACAACTGCAAGAGCGCGCCTATGCGGAGTCCGAACTGTCTAGAGCCTTTTTAGGTGAGGAACTTGGAGAGGATGCTGCTGACCTGGAGATCGCGAGAGCGCGATTAGCCGAAATCGAAAGAAATCCGAGCATTCTAGTCAGCGGTGATGAGTTAACCGCGAAGCTTAATGAGCTGCTTTCGTAATGAGTGTATTACAGTGTCGTGGCTTTGCGTACCACCCGCGATGCCTGGAATATCTGAAGACGCTTGACAAGAAGATCCGGAAACAGATCCTCAAGAAGGTTGAACAACTCGTTCCAGATCCATATCCTCCAACATGCAAGCAGCTCCATGGGCAAGATGACAATGGGCAACCGATCTACCGGGTGCGCTCAGGGGACTACAGGATCCTCTATGTGGTGCGAGGGATGATTGTGTGTGTCCTCGACATCGACAATCGAAAGGACGTGTACAGGTGAAGCCAGGGAAGCCCACAGGCAAAGAGGACGAACTGCGGATGCCGGCAGACGAGTTTGATCGCATCATGGGGCAGGTCATGGGGCCGCCAGATGAGAAGAAGAAAGAGGGCGCCTTCCGGGACTCACGGGACAGAGAGGTGAAGCCACCGCCACAGCTTGGGGACAACCCCATCTACACGGACGTGCCCAAGTACGATCCGGACAAGAAGCCGCCGAAGCCGAGTCAGCCACCGAAGAAGTAGCGGCCTGGGAACGTCGCGTCATGCGGCCGATTTTCCTGGTGTTGTGAAGTGCATACTCGCCTTTCCTTCTGGGGTGACACCGTGTCGACCGGCGACTCGCAAGAGGGCGGTCAAGGCGAGTTCGGCGTGGTACCGGTCAGGGATGGGGTAGCTCTTGGTTTCAGGAACAGCAAAATCCCTGGCGGGCATGCGGCGGCGAATACCGACGCGAGCAGGGATTGCTTTGGCGCGCTTGGTAAGTGGCATGGTTGAGCCTTTCGTTGGGGAATTATATACTTGACTCCCTTGGCGGTTTAGCCTAGATTTGATGTAGAAAGTGAGGCCAGCGTGAGCCAATCGACCATCTCAACCTTCCAGCTTTTCCAGATGTTTCCCGACGCGGAAACAGCTCGGATCTACATGGAAAAGCGCCTCTGGCCAAACGGTCCCACGTGCCCCTGCTGCGGTCTTGGCGAGCGCATCACGACGCGCAAGGATGGCTTCTACCGCTGCAACCAGTGCCAGGAAGACTTCACCGTCAGGACCGGCACCATCTTCGAGCGCAGCCACGTGCCGCTGCACAAGTGGCTCTACGCGATGTACCTGCTCGTCACGGCCCGCAAGGGCATCTCGTCGATGCAGCTTGCCAAGGAAATCGGCATCACGCAGAAGTCGGCGTGGTTCGTCCTGCATCGCATCCGCGAAGCGTGCGGTAAGGACATGAAGAAGCTCCAAGGGATCGTCGAGGTTGACGAAACCTACGTGGGAGGCAAAGAGAAGAACAAGCATGAGAGCAAGAAGCTCCACGAGGGCCGGGGTGCAGTAGGCAAGACCGCCGTCCTGGCCCTGCGTGAACGTGGCGAAAGCGGTCGCACGGTTGGATTCCCCGTGGCCTCGGTAGACAGCGAGACAATTCATGCTGAGATCCGCGCGCACGTTGAAGCGGGCTCCACGCTTCACACCGACGAAGCCGTGGTCTACAGCGGGTTGGAGCCTGCCTTCAAACACGAGAGCATCAACCACAGCGCCCGAGAATTCGCCCGAGGCAACGTGACCACCAACGGCATCGAAAGTTTCAACGCCCTGTTGAAGCGAGGCATTCTCGGCGTGTACCATCACGTGAGCCCGAAGCATCTTCCACGCTACGTCAACGAGTTCTCATTCCGACTGAACGAAGGCAATGTCCGCAATCACACCACACAACGGCTTGACAGTCTTATCCGACGCTCGGCTGGCAAGCGACTCACATTGGAGGCACTGACGAATGCCTGAAACAACCAACGAAGTCCCCAAGGCGCTTGAAGCCATGGTGGACATGGTGTTGCACTATCGGCCTAAGCCAACAAGCGCGGCACAGAAGAAGCGGAAGAGGAAACAAAAGAAGGCGAGGGCTGTCTAATGGCACGGGCTCCAAGGGTTGCGGAGTTCTTTGCGGGTATTGGGCTTGTACGCAAAGCCCTTGAAAGCGAAGGCTTCCGTATTGTGTTTGCCAATGACATTGAACCCACTAAGGCCGTGATCTATCAAGCCAATTTCGATGCGTCGGATCTCGTGGTCGGGGATGTTTGTGCCGTTCGCGGTCGTGATGTGCCTGATATTGACGTAGCAACGGCATCTTTCCCCTGCACCGATCTGTCTCTTGCGGGGAATAGGGTAGGATTGGCGGGAAAGCAGTCGGGTATGTTCTGGGAATTTTCCCGCGTGTTAGAAGAAATGGGTTCGCGCCGCCCCCCTGTGGTGATGCTGGAGAACGTCCCAGGATTTGTCACGTCTCGCGGTGGCCAAGATATGAGGAATGCACTCGCTAAGCTAGCCGAGTTGGGCTACCGCTGTGATGTTATTCCAGTCGATGCTCGGTGGTTTGTTCCACAGAGTCGCCCGCGTATATTCATCGTAGGTTCACAACGGCATGACATAGCTTCCAGTCCATTGCCTCGCCGAGATCATCCTGTGTGCGCTGAAACACTGTCGGCCTACGTAGATCGCCTCTCGGTCGAAGATCCTCATTGGTGGCCGAAAGATCGACTGGATTGTTTTTTGCGGTCACTGTCGCCGATCCAGTCAGAACGAGTTACCAAGCTCCGCTGCGCGAACTTCTTGAACTGGGCAACGGCCTATCGAAGAACCCGTCACGGAAGCGCGGTATGGGAAGTCAGGCCAGACTCTGTCAGCGGATGCCTGCGGACGGCGCGCGGTGGCTCTAGCAAGCAAGCCGTGGTTGAGACTGGACACGGTGAGATCAGGGCACGATGGATGAGAGCCAACGAATACGCACGCCTTCAAGGTGCCCCGGATTTCCGTATTGAAGATGTCTCCGAGAATGCGGCGATCTTTGGATTTGGGGATGCTGTGTGCGTCCCCGCTGTCGCATGGGTTGCAAGAACGTACTTGCTTCCACTACTGAAAGAAAAGTTCCCTCCGAAACGTAGGCGTGTTACTACCAAGACATGTCCCGCGGGGATGTCCCTGACGACGTAGCCGCAATTCGCGGCGAGCTGGAAACCTTCTTGAACAAGAAGGACACCGATGGACGGATCGTAGGCAACTCGAAATATGGAGTCTATGCCTTCTACGACTACGATGGTGAACCGATCTACGTCGGACAGACCGTCGAGAAGTTGCGGGTCCGCATTCGGCGACATCTCACGAATCAGCGAACCGATGCGGTAGCCATGAAAGTGTTAGATCCGTTTGAGGTTGCGGAAATCGAAATGTGGCCCTTCTTCGATCTGGCCTCGGATGATGTGCGGGAGACCCTCGACGCGGCCGAGTTCACGGTGTACGAGAAGGTTTTATCAGAATCGAGCTTTCGAGCGGTTCTGAACGAGAAAGGCATCCCGAAGACGAGGAAGCTCAAACTGCCGCCGTCTGTGCGTGGTGGCATCATCCCAAAGGGAATCTACGCAGCAAGGAAGCATGCCGATGTCAGGATCGCCAGGAGGGCTAGCACCATTGCAGCGCTTGCCCGAGTTATCAGCGAACGCTCGGTGGCCTCTGGACTCCGGCGCACGCTTCTCACGCAGGCCAGGCGGTTAGAAGCGTTGGCTAAGTCTAGGCTTGAAGAGACGAGCGCGAGCGGTGAACAGGACGAGGAGTCAGATTAGGCCAAGGGAAGTTTTTGGGCTTGCGCGCTATCCTACCTCATGAGGGAGTCAAGTATATAATTCCCTTTCGTTGAGGGACTGGACAGGTAGTTCAGTTGGGTTTTTCAACGATTGTCAAGCGCTATTGTGGTGGTTCTGCCGTGGTTTCGGGGTGTGGGACAGGTTGGGTGAAATGTCAGTGAAAGTCAACGAACGATGGGTGTTCGTCTTCGACTTTTGGGGCTACGGTCATTTTGGTGAAGACCTCGAAGTTATACATCTTCCGGTTGCCTGGGAGCTTGATCTCGGCACCTGCGATGGTGCCGTAGATCTGGAAGACACCGCCGTTCATGATCTGGGGGATGAGTTCTTCGAGATCTTTTGTCTTGGGACCGTAGTTGAGATTGACGATGTCGCCAGCTTTTGCCTGGACGATGGCGGCATCTTCGCCGCGTCCCAGACGGACCTCACAGGGTGATGAGAGTTGTACTTGGAAGAAGGGAGATTGTCCCTTGGGGTTGAGTTCGTCTTTGCGCCAGTACATACCTTTGAGTTCGCCTTCGATTGTGTTGCCGAGTTTCTTGAAGTTGAACCATCCGGCGTTCGGACAGGCGCCGAGACGGTGGAAGTCTTTGTCAACGTGGTGGACTTGAGGCGGGGCGGATGTTGTCGGTGTGGAGAGGTCGAAGAATCGAGTGACGGCCTGGAGGATGGTCACACTCAGAGATTCCTGGATCGACTTGGCGAAGTCTTTGACTATGGGCCGTGACAAGTGTTCGATGTCGACAACAAGTGAGGGGGTTAAGGTTTTCGCGATCTTAGCTCTCGATGGTTTCTTGCTCATGGTGGTTATCCTTTGGGGGGTTCGGTTATCCAGATCACCATTCGGTGGGTGGTGATTTCAGGTTCGAGTCGTTTGTAGATCCCGATGATCTTGCCGGTGTGGGCAGCGACGATATCGTCAGTGGTCCAGCCGATGGTCCGATTGCCCAGGACAGCCCCTCTGGGCTGCCGGAAATCGATCCATGTCAAGTACCAGATGGAAAAGGAGGACGGATTTGGGTTGCTGTCTATGCAATCGAGAACGTCTTGTGGAAGCGTTGGCTGGGAGGTTTCGTTGATCTCGACGGTTTTAATACAGCGTGCGGTCGTATCGGCAGGAGCGATCCAAGAAGGGCCATCAGTGACGAAGGGAAGGAGTGTCGTATTTCGTTTGGGATGCTTGAGCATCCGAAAGGCTTTTTGTTCGATCTGGTTGATGCGTCCCTTGCCAACTCCAAGTATCTCGCCGACTTCTTCGCAGGTCATTTCGTCGGAGGTGTCAACGTAGGTGGTTCCTTGTTCGGTTGTAACCTCTCCGGGGAGGCCGAATCGCAGGCGGATTACGATTTCGCACCTGGGTGTCAAGGTTTTGAGGACTTGGTTGACAGCCGCCTTCAGTTCGACATGTGCCAGGAGATACTCGATGGGGTACAGGCCATTGTCGGGACCGTTCACAGGTTTGTTGTAGGCATACTGTGAGCCTTCCTTGTCGCGCAGTCGCCAGCGCGAGGCTGTTTCAGATCCGAAGAGTCGAACCCCGCGAGGCAAGACGGCCTTGGTCATGGCGGCAGCACGCCAATCGTCCTCTGGAGCTATGACAGGGCACTTAGGAGTGATTTCGAGTTTCTTGTCTATCTTGGCTTCACGGTTCCAGTCGACGTGTGCCTGGTGGATCTCGAAACCGTGCTCACGGCAGTGGATGCCTCCATTGTGAGCTGGACGTTGGCAGGTGGCGCGAAGGCACTTCATGCTGATTGGTTTCGGCGGCGAGCGGCTATGATTCGAGCGACAGAGCTTGTCCAGGGGTGCTCGGATAGGGGGAGGTAGTCCATGTCGCAGAAGCCTTGGCTTCTAGGGATCTCGTCGAGCTGGGGGAGCTGTCTGGCGAGGCATTCGGTCAGTCCGGCCGATAGCAATCCTTCGCCGGGGATTGGGAGGTAGAATGCCTTTGGATGCTTACGTTTCCGGCGTCCTCTCATGATCCTGTCTCGGGCTCGACTCGAACGGATCCGATCACGATGTAGTGCAAGGTCTTCCCCGCAGCATCGACCACCACGATGTCGAGGGTGTCGCCGTACTTGAGGGCGTGCCTAACGGAGGCGCCAACAGCGCTATTGAAGTCTTTTTGGGTTCTTCCGCCGACCTTGTATTTCATTTTCTCTCCTTTTGAGGTGGGTGTTATTTCTTGAATTCAGATACTGAGACGAGGCGATTTATGGGGCGCGCGACGGCGATCTTTCGGGAGGTTGTTGGGACGGGTTACTTCCGGAGTCTCCAGTAGCGGCGGTGGATGGCCAGGCGTCCGATGAGGACGACAAGTGTGATGATGACAAACTTAGTGGGGCTCATGTCCATGTTGGAGCCTTACTTCTCGAAGCCTGACACCCAGACGAGGCGGTTCATGGAGCGTGTGACGGCGACGTAGAGGAGATTGCGCTCTTCGGTTTCGCCGGAGCGCTTGCCACCGAAGGTGCCGGTGAGGAGGTACACGTTGCGAGCTTCGAGGCCCTTTGCTTTGTGGGTGCTGGAGCAGATGACCGAATTTCCGGGTTCCTGTACGAACAAGGTGTAGAGCTTTGAACGGAGTTCGGCGACGGTGGCCACGTCTTCACAGAGAGCGGAAACGACGCCGACGACATCTTGGACATAGGCGATTCGGTTTTCGGCGGCGCCTTCGGTGAGTGAGGCGCGGGCGCGCTTGCTTTCGCGTTCGACCCAGACAGCGAGTTTCTTGGAAAGGCTGACGAGGTCGCGAGCTTTCTGGCGGTCGACTAGCTCGACGATGTTTTTGCCGATGTCACGGCCGCGAATGGTGGCGCTTTTTCCAGCGCGAAGGAGGGAGAGGCAGACGCGGACGAGGGGGGCGTTGGTGCGCGAGAGAATGAAGTCGCCGGGCTGGGCGAGGTGGATGAGACTCAGGTCCGAGCAATTCTCGATGATGCCTTCGGGGGCGCTGGGGGCAGCGGCGAAGTCCGAGACGATCTGACGGGCGATCTCGACGACGGTCTTGGGGCAGCGGTAGGTGGTGGTCAGGCCGAGTTCGCTGGCGTTGAGAGAAGTCTTGAGGCGGTCGATGCTGCCGGAGTCGGCGCCGCGAAAACCGTAGATGGCCTGGCGGTCGTCGCCGACAACGGCGAGGCGGCCGGTGGCGGTACAGGCTTTGATGGCAAGTTCGAGTTGAGGTTCGCTCATGTCCTGGGCTTCATCGACGACGACTAAATCGAAGCGAGGGCGGGCCATGCCGAGGGCGAGCGGCAGGAAGATCATGTCTTCGTAGTCGATCAAGGTAGTGCGAAGCTTGGCAATTTCGATGGCTTTCGAGGCTCGGTCTGCGATCCATCCGGGGGTGATATTGTCTTCGACTTCGAGCTTGTCTTCGGGAAGGAGGTCTTGATCGACCATCAGCTCAAGGATGTCTTCGGGGGTGGTGCGATGGGGTTGGAGTTCGCGGACCTTGGAATGGACGCGGCTGACGAGGTGGACGGCCTCGTGGGGATCGTCGGGGTCGCAGACCTTGCGGGCGAGGTCGATTTTACGGACGCCGTTCTGATCGACGCTGACATTTCCCCAGGTCGCACAGATGTACGAGAGGCCGAGTCCGTGGAGCGTCTTGGCCTGGACGTAGGGGCTGGTGATGCGGCTCTGGAGTTCGGTAGCGATGATGCGGTTGAAGGCGGCCAGGAGGATGCGATGTTCGGGAGCGTGGTGCTCGACAGCTTCGAGGATGGTGGTGGTCTTGCCAGTGCCAGCGCGAGCGCGGACCACGACATTTCCCTTGCCAGTCGCGAACCAGGCGAAGATCTGCTTCTGCTGGGGCGACCAAGTGCGTGTGGCTGGTTTGGTCGTCTTCGCCGTCTTCGTTGTTTTCGTGGGCATCCTGTGACTCCAAGGTGAGGGGTAAGTGTGTTCGACCCGACCCTTAGAATTTACTCTTTTGACACCTCAAGAGTCAACAGTGAAAAAGCACTTTTTTCGCAGGATGTGAAAAACCTCAAGGAAATCAACTACCTGCGCGTAGCGCGGGAAGCAATTTCCCCTCAGATCAGGCCGAGTTTAATGGCGACTTCGTGTGGGGTGCAGGGGATCGCAGGGCCGTCGGTGAGTTCGAGGCACTGGCCGGAGACAAAGCAGCGGTAGCTTTCGACGATCTTGTTGGTTGTTGGGTGGAGCTTGGCGACGGTGAACGAGTCGTCGTGGTCGTTTACAGCGACGGTGAGCTGCTTGGACTTGGAGGCGAGCTGGAAGAGCTGAACGCGAGTGGTTTGGGCCATGTGGTAAAATCCTATCGGAGGTTGTAGAGGTGGAGGACGGCTGCCCAGCCTTCGGGTAAAAGCGACGGTGGATATTCGAGATCGCAAGCGATGATGAGCTGGTCGAGGAACCAGCGGGCATGCATGAAGGCTTCCACGATGGGCCTGGTATGAGCGGCCCAGGCTTGGTTGTGGGATAGGTCGAAGGTGTGGCCGGTGCCACTGGCAATGATCTGCTCGAACAGATCGTTGAGTGTTTTGTCTTCCCTCGGCGACAGTGCTCTGAGTTGTTCGATGATCTTGAGGGTGAGAGGTTGGAGTCGCCAGTAGACCTTGAATGAGGTGTGGTAGAAGCGGTAGATACCGTCGTCTCCGGTGTCTCGACAACTTTCTTGTAGAGCGAGAAGTTCGAGCTGGTGGGTCTTGAGGTTGGCGAACAGCCTATTCGGTTCGGGGCGCGGGTCTATGTTGGATAGATCCATGTTTCAGTCTCAGTTGACGAAGGTGCCAAGGAAGGCGCAGGTGAAATGGCAAACTGTCTGGGAGATGTTGTCTGCGACGATTTCCAGAAACAGGCTGGGGCTAACAGTGTCTAGTCCTAACCCCTGCGCTCCAACTCGCGGGGTTTGTTCAGTGAATAGTGAGGCTGGAGCTGAGGTTGTTAGCTGATCGTGTTTGCCGACTCGAATTTGGCTTATGGAGAAATTGTCAGCGATTTGCGAGGGCACCACCAGGCGTTGGCCTTTGAATGGTTTGATTGGCTGGGTGTAGACGTGGATGCGGCCACGAGGCTGGACCAGCCATCTTCCAAAGCCAAGAGGGAGGTGTCGAGATTGCAGATTCGGATCCAGTGGTTCTCTGTCGCCTGATAGGCAGAACATGAAGGGGGAGGGTTCAGTAGTGATGTTTGTCACTGATAAGCAGAACTTGTCGCACGGCCGAGTCGAATCGAAGTCGTATGTTTCGGCGATGGCGTCTTCAGCGAAGACGGCGGCAGGAAGGCTCCCCGGAGACATCATCTGACTATCGTTTTTCCCTTGGCGAAATTGATCAATGAATATGTCATCTACGACGAATCGGCGGGCGATGTCTTTGGGGATTATCACCTGCTTCGGCCTAAAACTCTCCGTGAGTTCGAGGACAGCCGTTCTTGTCGTTTCCGGCTCGACGACGAGCTTGTTTTGAGAAGGGATATAGAATTTTCGGCTCATGGATGACTCCGCAGGAGAGAGACACGTCGTCTCTAAAGTGTCTCTCTCCCGGAAAAGGGGTTAACCGACGGGGCGAGGACCGCTGGACTTCTTGCTATCGCGGGCAAGTTCGACTTGGAGTTCGAGTTCGCGGATGCGGATTTTAGCCGCTTCGTTGTCGAGGTGTTTGCTGAGAAGGTTGGCACCGCTCTCGCGAATTCCTTTCAAAAATTCCATGAACCCGAGGGCGACATCTACCGAAGTCTCGGTGGTGTATGTGTGTTTGAGGATTCGGGAATCATCAGCCATTGTTTGTCTCCTTCTTGGTGGGTTCGTGAATTTCTGGGTTTGAACTTTGGACGGTGGGTGGGGCGGATGGTGTGACATCGGCGAGTGGTGATTCGGCGATGGGGAGGGTGGTAGCTGGTGGGGGTGCGATTTCGGGCATGTTGTCGCGGAGTCCGTGGCGAGCGAGGGCGAGGCGGGCGATGTAGTCGAGAGGGCTGGTGACGATGGGGAATTCGGGGTTGCCGGTCATACCTTCGGGCTCGAAGCGCATGTTGACGAACTTGCTCATGGACTGCTCGAAGGGCACTCCGTATTGCCAAGCGATGGAGAGGCTCATGGCGACAGCGTCGAGGGCGCCTGAGGCCATGGAGCCGGAGCGGTCGCTCTTGATGAAGATTTCGCCGGGGCGGCCGGTGTCTGGGAAGACGTTGATTGTGACCCACATTTCCAGGTCGCCATTGCGATGTCCAGGTCTGGGGATCTTGATTTCGTAGGTGGTGCCGGTTCGTTCTCTTGGGAGCTTTTTTCTTTCGGCCATGGGCATACCTTCGTTTGGTGGTGGGTTGAAGGGACGAGGCAAGTTTACGATGTGCGGTTTCGGTGGGAGGCTCGGGTGGCGAGGAGTGCCAGGGCCATGGGTGCCATGAGATCGGAAGCGTCGTCGTATCGGCGTTGTGCTCGAACGGAACGATTGTGTTCGTGGCGAGTGCGAGCTTTCTGGCGATCTCTTGCCGGTTTTCTCTTGAGCCTTTTGGCTATGGCTCGTTGGCGTTTATCGCTCATGGTTTTTGGTTTCTTGTTTGATGACATCGGCAAGGCGGGTGAGCGAGCTGATCAGGTTGAACTCAGCTTCGGCGGTTTGGTGAGCGATATACTTGGAATGGCAATGAGCTTCGTGTCTGCCAAGGAGACTACTGGTGGGATTCTCGAAGACAGCTCTTGCCAGTTGGTTGGTTTGGAGATCTTCTTGCTGGGCTTTTAGCCATGCTAGTCCTTTGGATAGCACTATTTTTTCGAGTGCCTTTCGTCCGGATGATTTGGGCATAGTGGGATCCTTTCATTCATCGCGGGGTGGTGGGCAGTGGGCACCGTTTGAGATGCGGGTGGCGAGTTCCTTGGGAGTGCCGGATTGCCACTTCAACCAATCGACGATGGCCGAGCGTTCGGAGATGCGACCGAGCATCCGGCCGGTGCTCTCGCCCTGGAGTCGAGCTACGGTCATTTCCTCGCTGGAGTAGCCTCTGGGAGGGCGAGGGCCAGGAGGTCGACCACCTGGCATTTACGCGCTCCTTAGACGCAGTCGTCCGGATCGATGTAGTCGTCGTCGAGGGCGCCTTTGTCCATTTTCTGGGGACCGATGAGGAGTTCGAGGCGCGATTCTTTCATCTGTTCGACGATGGTCGCGAGGGCGATAAGCGCTCGGCCGGTTCCTTCGCATTCGGGGCAGCCTTCGCGAGGCACGGCCAGAGGATTGTCCGGATCGCAGCGGGCACACTCCGCCGTCAGCCCTTGAACCGGACCTAGATCTGCTTCGAGATCTTTTTCTTTGTACGCTAGTGCTGGCGACGACATTGGCATCCTCCTTTAGATGAGGATGCGTCAAGTCTAGCAGATTATGTGGGGGGTGGTTCATCTTTTTTTGTATCTTCCGCAGGAGGACTTGCGGCAGAAATTGGGTTTTCTGCATCCAAATCTGCGAGCTGTGCTTCGAGATCTCCGAGATCTTCCTCATCTTCGGTAGGCTCATCCAGGGCCGCGTTCATTTCGAGCGTGTCGTCGAGCAGGGCGGTGGAGGAAGCTTTCAGGCCCATGAGACAGGCCAACAACTCCTCGGCGCCTTGGCGTTTGACGCGTTCAAGTCTGGAGACGAATTGCTCGGGGGTTTCGACTCTCTCAAGCAGGATGTCGAGTACGTCGTTGGCGTCGGTGACGAGATTGAAGACGGACGAGATTTTCATGGGGTGGGCTCCAGGACAGGAGTTGTGAAGGGGAGGGAGGTTTGGCGCTCCATGCTAGCGAGGGTGTGGAGCGGGCAGAGGTAGATGTAGTAAAGGACGATGGTTGTTTTTCGGTGTTCTTCGATTCTGCCGACGGTCCAACCGGGAGGGATCTCAGCGCCTCGGTAGCTGCCAGGGAGTTTCGCTTGGCAGCCTTGATGGCTGCAAGTGAATTGCTCCTTGGCGGCTGGCACTTACCACTCCACGGCGGTAGTCGGGATGTTGCCTGATTGGATAGCGGCGACGGGTACGGTGCCTGGGATGGCCTGGAGTGGCTTCTTGCTGATCAAGATGAGGCATTCATGGGCAGGTTGACCGTTGTCATCCGTGACGATCTCATGGGAGATCCAGATGAGGGGGACCATGCCGACTCCGCTTGGGATGGCGTAAACGATGCGGGTGCCGCCACCGCGAACGGGTGCATGGGCATCTTTTTTGTAGGCATCTGAGTTGATTTTGATGACCAGATCGCTGTCAGCCATTGTTTTCTCCCTGGGGCTCTGTGGACTGTTGTTCGGTAGCTTGTTCGGTCGGTTTTTCTTCGACCGGTTGTGGCTCTTGAGCTTGTTCCACGGCAGGTTCAAGAGTGTTTTCAGGCACGGATTCGGTAGTGGGCTCCGGAGCGTTTGCCTGAAGAGGCTCGGGGATGAGTTCATGGGTGGGCTCAGGAATTGGTTCGGGTGCGCTAACTGGGGCGGGAGCCGGAGCCGGAGCCGGGGCCGGTGCGGGTACCTGCTGAGTCGGCGCTGGCGCCATGTGACCGGTGGAGGCGACGTTTCGTTTGGCCTCGATTTCTTTCAAGACGTTGTCGTAGTCGGCCGAGAACTTGGCGGTTACTTGCTGGCCGAAGTGTTCGGCCGCGATGGACAGATTAGGCAGGAGTTTGCCTAGTTTCTTTTGGTCCATCTTGGCCAAGGTGGTCTTGGTGAAGACAGCTATGCCAAGATCGATGAGATCGTTGCGCTCCCATTTTGGTTTGAGCAAGGCATCCCACATGGCTCGGATGTAGTAGGCGATCTCTTCTTTTGTGAATTCTTTCAGCTCCGGGAGGGTTGATGGATTCGGCTCGGAGGTTGCTTGTTCTGGATGTGTAGATCGATGGAACTCGTCCATCTTTTTCAGAAACGCGTCGAACTCACCTGCGAATTTGGCGGCGACGAGTTTTCCGAAATGCTCGGCGACTTTGGAGAGGAAGGGCAGGAGCTTTCCGAGTCGTTCAGGATCGATCTTGGAAAGGGGTACCTTGTCGTAGATGGCTGTGCCGAAGTCGATGAGCATGGCGCGTGGGCAATCGGGAATGAGAAGGGATTCCCACTGGGAGCGAATGAAGAAGGCGATGTCTTCCTTGCTCATGGCAGTAGCGGTGTTGTCGATTTCGGTTTTGGTGTCTGTCATTATTCAATGCTCCGTCGTGTGGGTGTTGGGGTGACTGAATGGGTCAGATGGACAGGCCGTGGTTTTTGAGGGCGCTGTCGAGGACGGCCTTGATCTCAGCGATGATGGGGGTATCGCCTGCGATAAAGGAGGCAGTTCTTACGATGGTGGTGATCTGCTTGAGGCGGGTTGCCTTGTCGGTGTCGCCGATGTTTTTGATCTTGTGGAGGATGTCGGTGACGATGGCCGAGCTGTTGAACAGGCCGGGGGGAAGGGCCGGGTGGCTGGCTATGACCTTCTGGACGCTGTCCACGAGGTCGTCGAAGGCAGCAGCCATTTCTCCGGACATGAGATCGTTGTCGGTGAGGCCATGCTCGGCGACGAGTTTTTCGGCCTGTGCCCTTGCGGTGGCTGCCTCGTTGGGATTGCTGGAACCGTTGGCCAGCTTCATGAGCTTGGCGACCTTTTCGGCAGCGTCTTTTCGGGTCATACTTTTGCCTCCGTGGGAGCGGTGGTTTTTGGAAAGGTCCGTGCCCCAAGGGGCTGTGACCCAAGTCTGGTGGGCTTGGGAAGGCGGCCTTTCACGAACATCTCGACGATGAAGCGAAGGTAGGAGGCGCGTTTGTGACCGTTGGCTTTCGCCATCTCGTCAAACCGTTTTCCTACCGAGGCATCCACCTGGGTTTGGAGTAGCACTTTCTTGGGCGAGCGGGGCAAGGCGGTGCATACCCTTGCATAAGATCGAATCTGTTTCAATACGATTGATGCTTATGAATTACAGGCTCCGTTGGGCTTGTGCAGCACGGGCACACGGCAGATCATGACTTGTCTTTGTCGTCATTGTCGTCTTCGTCGTTCGACTCGAATTTTGGTGCTGGAGGCAGCTCTCCGATCTCTGGTTCCGGGAGAGGCTTGGGGTTGCGAGGGACGTATCGTCGCTGTTTTTTCTTGGGATCGTAGATGCCGGGTACATCATCGCGAGCCCCGGAGCAAAAATCGATGAGTCGGAGACAGAGGGCTTGGGTGGGAGTGTCAAGCTGTCGAGCGACCTCGACGGCAAAGCGGACTCGTTGCATGCGCTGGAGGCCGCGAGTGGTTGCCATCGTGATAAGGGGCCGTCGTTGTCGCTTGGAAGAGGGTTGCCAGTCTCCGACGACTTGGGGGTTACGGCCAGCGTAGGACAGCATCATCTTGCTGGCTTCAGCGGGTTCTAGGATGGCCCATTTGATGTAGTAGTCTATCGGGATGGGAGCACTTGTTCGCCAGGCTTCGAGGACATCTTCGGGTAGTCGGTCGAGGCTGCGGAGGAGGTTGTGGACATAGGACTCCGAGTAGCCAGCTCGGATAGCGAAGTCGAGTGGTGAGATGCGGAAGCGATCACGCATGGTACGGGCGGCACAAGCGATCTCATACGAGTGCAGCTTGGACCTGGCCGAGTTCTCGATGATGTTGGTCCAGTATTCTTCGATGGTGGGTGTATTGTAGGGCAGCACGACCGCTGGAATTCGTTTCCATCCGAGTTTCCTTGCGACGGTGGTTCGTCTGAATCCGGCACGGAGGTAGAATTCATTGGAGCCTTCGGCGATGGCAATGACCGTGATGGGTACCTTGAGCCCTTCATGGCGCATGCTCTCGGAAAGCTCGTACATCTCGTCATCCTTGGCCTTGAGGCGGGTATTGGTAAAGTCAGGATCGTCGAGAATGTGGTCGAGTGAGATCCATTCGACTCTCTGGACGATGACAGCCGAGTTTTTCTCGCCGCGCGGGCCGTATTTGGTGACTTCCGCCTTGCGGTGAAGCTCTTCGCGCCGTTTCTCGATGCGAGCGCGAGAGGTGTTCAGGGCATACTGACGGGCGCGAATCTGGGCTCTTGCACTTGGATCGCTAACTCCTTCGGTCATTGCCTCGGGAGAATTCTCGTCGGTGGCTGTATTGGTAGGGGTGGCGGGAAGCTCGGAGGCGAATGCATTGTCCAAGAACCTCTGGAGGGTTTCTAGTTCTCCAGATTGTCTTGCTATGAGATCTTCTGCCGATGGCGGCGACTGAGGTTCTTCATGCTCGTCAGAGTCATTGGTAGAGGTGGGATTGTCGTCGTCGTTTTGTTTGGCCATGGTGGGTCTTGCTATTATCTATTGGAAGGACTGTCGTTATCAGGGGATACCAGAGGCATGGTGGTCTGTTGCATGCGGACGTTTTCTGGTAGGTGGTCGAGGGCTTTGTCGATCACGTTCTGTTTGTTGATGACCTTTTGGCTCATATTTACATCGAGGGTGTTATTCAGCACCAAGTGGATCACGTGGACCATCTTTTTTTGTCCGATGCGGCACAGGCGATCTTCTGCCTGGGAGAGGGTGGCCGGTACCCAGTCGATTTCAATGAAGATGGCGGTGGATGCTTTGGTCAGTGTGATGCCGACACCTGCTGCTTTGAGCCCGCCGATGAAAACTCGTTTGGGTCCGTTCTGAAATTCTTGAACGACTCTGCCACGTTCGTCCATAGGGGTGGCGCCATAGAGCAGGACGGCATCTTTCTTGTAGTGGGCGTAGATTTTCTCCAGAATGTCTTTGTGGTGGGCGAAGATGACGACGTTGTCGAGTCCGTTGGCGAGCAGATCGTCGATGTAGCGCAGGCAGAGAGGAAGCTTGGCGAGTGCGGTCTTGTGGCGGAATTCGGACATCTCGGTGAATGCAATGCCCACGAATGCTTCGAGGGCTTTGACGGCGCGCTTGTATTCTTCCAGGGTTTTGGCAGCTTCGATGCGTGCCAGTGCTGCCTCGTAGTCGCGTTCGTAGAGCGCCTTCCACCTACGGAACTCTGGATGAGTGCTCCAGTCAATTTCCTTGTCTCCTAGAACGACAAGTTGTCGGCGTTTGGGTGGTAGCTCTTTGAGCACATCGTGTTTGAGTCGCCGGACCATGAAGGTGGAGCGAAGTCGTTGTTGCAACTCGGGCAGGTGGGAGTGGCCGGTGGTGACGGTCACGGTGCGATCACCGTGTTCTTCTTTGTGGAGGCCGCAGTATCGTCTTGCAAAGTCCCACCAATCGCCGAACTTGGCGGGGGCGATGGTGGCGGCGAGCGCCCAGATCTCTTTGGGGTAGTTTTCGATGGGAGTGCCAGATAGCGACAGCGTTCGGTGGGAGCGGTTGAAAAGGCCGAATTCACCGAGGACTGCCTTGGAGCGCTTGGATTCCGGGTTCTTGAGTGCGTGGGCTTCATCGAAGATTGAAACGTCCCAGACTCGTTTCAGTCCTTTCAGGAATTCCGACTCGAAGTGGCTATTCTTGACTTTGCCCTTGCCATCGCATTCGGAGCACTGGTATCCGGGGATTGCGACGCCGTTGCAGCGCGGACAGATCGGATACCTGATGCCAGGTACAATCTTCTCGTAGTTGGTGATGACGAAGAGTCGGCCGTTTGGCCCCGGTTCGGGGATGATGTCTGCTCCATCCTGAGGAATGAAGATGGTATATGGGTCGACCAGCCACTTCTCGGCTTCGAGCTTCCAGTTGAAGGCAAGTGTGGCCGGAGCGACTACCAAGACGTTCTTGGCTCTCGTATAATTGACAAAGCCGAGGGCCTGGATCGTTTTGCCCAGCCCTGGTTCGTCTCCAATCAAAGTGTCCTTTCGTTGGAGGCAGTAGGCGACACCGGCTTTCTGGTAGGGAAGGTATTCGAGTCCAGGTGGGGCTGGAATACGAATGTCAGAGGAAACAGCCCTGGATTTTTCCAGGCGGCTGAGATGCTCCTTCATGATGGAGAGAGCGCGCTGGTTGCAGTAGGAACGAAGGCGAGTGGCGTCTTCAACGCGGGCCGACCAGTAGCGGCGTCCAATTTTGGCCTTACAGGCTTTGCACCGGGATGGATCTTCGCACAGGGTGGGTTCGTGCTGGACGAATCCTCCTCTTTTCAACTTGCCGTGTTCTTCGGGTGTGGCGTCGGCGACGAAAACGCCTTTCCAGAAGGTGATGGTCATGGATTACTGGGCCTTGTCGAGTTGCGAATCAGCTCAGCGAGATCTTCAAGTGCGTTTGCTAGAGCTTGGGGAGCACATTGATTGCAATAGTAGTAATGGTGGAGTGTAATCCATTTCCATTTTCGTAAATCATTGAGCAACAGTGGGGCTTCTCCGGTTTTTGGGTTGAGAACAATCCTTACCTTGGAGGCCGGGCAGTTTGTGCAGCGGAGGATTTCCGTGATGGGTTTCTTCATGAAGGCACCTATTGGTGTGGTCGCTGATTCGATTTTTTGTCAACGGCTGCGCGAGACTTTTTTGCGGCTGGCCTTGGGGATACCATGAAGTGCGTGTTTGACGGCGGCAGCCAGAGTCTTGCCGGAGCCGCGCTTGTCGAGAGCGAACCGAGGCGCGTAAACGCGGACGTGGATGGAATTTCCCGTCGGTGATTGGGTGGGGACGATGTATGTTTTCATCACCGGTTTGGAGACATTTCGAGGGATGCCCATGATGGCGGCAGCCTAGCACGCAGTGGGTTTCAGGGGCAAGTGAACAGGAAATGTATGAGGGTCATATTTTTTTCTTGCGTCTTGTTTGAGCGCGGATTACGTTGCGCGAGTTCCGAAAGGGGTGGTGGTCGCAGGGTGCGATGCACGCCTCGAAATAACCCACTGTCAGAGGAGATACCGCATGGCTACGAAGTCTACTGTTCCGGCTCAGACCACGGTTCGTGCCCCCGAGGGCTTCCGTCGCGTTGGTTCGGTCGCCAACGCTGGTTGGTTCAACATGAAGAAGGTTGGCAACACGGTCCAGGGTGTCCTGGAAGGCATGTTCCAGCGCAAGGACGAGTTGAACCCGAAGGGACAATCGAAGTTCTTCCAGATCCGCCTCCTGGCGGATTGCGAAGTTCGCCTGGGTCGTGGTGAGGACGCTCAGATCACGATGGCGAAGGCTGGCGAGTACGTCAACCTGAACTACGGTCCCAAGACAAAGGATCTGGAGCAACTCATCGGCCAGATTCTCCAAGGCGCGGAGTTCGAGATCTACGGCACGGTCGCGGGCGACAAGATCAAGCTCACGGGCGGCCGGACGATGCACAACTTCGAGGTCTTCACCAAGATGACCGTGGCCCCCAAGGCCCTCGACGATGAGCCGGATTTCGACGGCTCGACTGATGCTACGGACGCAGCGTAATTCGTAGTCGCCATGCCACGCCCGGTTGCGATCCGTGTGAGCTATCGAGACGACGCAGGACACCTGCTTCGTCTTGAGGCAGCGGTCGTCAAGGACGAGCGGCAAACTCCAGAATGGCGGGACGAAACCGCAAAGCTAATACGTCAGTTGTCGATGCGACTGCTTGAGGCCAACACTGCCATGAATGCTGGAAGTGAGTCGACTGTACAGGCAAAAGTAGCCGCTCGTCGTCGTTGAAGATCGCATCACAGTAGTATCTGGCGAGAGGCTCAGGGCGGGTGGTGAGCTTGCCCTGGGTTTCTCGCTAGGTCTACAATTATCGGATTGTCGTGTTTCAGGAGACTTCTCATGGCCGAGAACGAGAACTCAGAATTGGTCGCGGGTGGTGTGACGGATGCTGAGCATGCCGCAACCGCTATCGCGTACTGTCCGCATCTGGGCATGTATCATTACTGGCGGGCGGACGGCTCGGAATTCATGTTTGATCGCGTCGAGTTGTTGCAGTCATTGGAAACCTACGAGCGAGCAGGAGATACGCGACAAGCGGAATTCATGGCGGGATTGACGGGGCATGCTCGCCGTTATCCACACGTGATTGTTATTGTGAGGACCGATGGTACCTACGCATTGCAAAAGCTGGAGATTCCAGAAGACGAGCGTGGTGAAAGTGGAATTGTAGACGACACGGTGTCTTCAGAGCCAGCAAAGTAATTCAAGCCCTTTGCGGGGGAGGGTTTCATGTTACGAGGTCGATTTCCGTCCCGAGGGGCGTATCGCGGCCCGCAGCAGGTTTCGATGGAGGAAGAAGAAGCTCCAGCGAAGTCAGCGCGCACCGTTACGCCGATCTATCCGGTAGATCCTGCTTACAATCATGCGCCACGGCCGCAGGGGCCGAAGCTGGCAAGAGATCGCTTGCTCGATCTGTTTCGAGATCAGCGGTTCCACGCCGCCACCGAGATGGAGGCTCTCTTGCCACATGGGGCCTGGGTGGCGGGATTGCGCGAGTTGTTGGCTCTCAACTATGCGTTCGACCGGGTGGACAATCACTTACGGATTCGATTTCGGCGAGACTCTGAGCTTCGGCAGGTCTTGGTGGAGTTGATAGCTGGTCTGGACGCCACGGTCGTGGAGGAGGTGCCAGACGAGCAGCAGCTCGATCTTGCAGACGGTGTGGAGGGTGATGGTTTCGATCCGACAGTCGATGAGGGGGCGGCGCCAGGGATGGAGGCTATACGACCAGCATCCAATGAAGGGATGGTGCTTTCAGATCCGTCGGAGGCTCTCACGTTGTCGCCCGCGAACAGCGCGACCATGACGGCGGCGATCTTAGCCAAGAAGAATTCTGGCAAAACCTACCTGGGGATGGTCATAGCCGAGGAGTTCATGATGTCGGACAGCATCTCCATTCCGGTGGTGGTGTTGGATCCGACGGGAGTTTGGTTTGGGTTGAGGGCCATGGCGGACGGGCAGCCATCACCTTTCAACATCTTGGCGCTGGGTGGGCGACATGGCGATTTGCCTATCACTGCCAAGGATGGGGCGAAGGTAGCGATGGTGGTGAACTCGATTCGTCCGTATCCGATGGTGATCGACTTGTCGTCGTTGGCTCCGGCCGAGCAGCACGAGTTTGTGGCCGACTTTGTCGAGAAGTTGTTCACGACTGCCGAGCGCTCTCCTATTCACATCATCATTGATGAGGCTGATGAGTTTGCACCGCAAACACTCAGTTCGAGTCGTCATCAAAAGCGAAGTCTCGACGCCATTGACCGTCTTGTTCGGCGTGGTCGTAGTAAAGGCATCGGCGTTACGATGATCACGCAGAGGTCGGCGGTCATTGCCAAGAATGTGCTTTCTCAGATCGATTCTCTGTGGTTGCTCAACATGGTCGAGCCTCGCGACCTGCTGGCAGTTGAGAACTGGCTCGGTCATGTGCCGGATTCACAGCGGACGGAGTGTCTCAACCAGATACCTCGGTTACAGCCTGGTATGGCCTACTTTCTTCAAACCGGGCCATCGCCCAAGTTTCGTCGGTTCAAGGTGAGGCGGAAGAAAACCTTTGATTCGTCGAAGACACCAGGGACGAGTGGCTACGTCTCTCCGATCTTCTCGAAGCCGTCGTCGTCGGTCATGGCTGCCGCGAAGTCGATTCTTCGCGAAGTGCTCATGAGCGACGCCAAAGAAACCTCAGATGAATCCGGAGGTGAATAGGATGCTTATTGGTGGGCCGCCGAGGCTTAAAGACGGCGTCGTTATTGGATATCCGAAACAGATGCGTCGATGTCCACGTGGTCACACCTGGCATTCAACAGGCACGTTTACACTCGCTCATCATGTCTTCAGCTCGGGAGCACATACGACCTTGACGCCTGACAAGACGGTCCAGACTGAAGATCTGTGTCCATTTTGCCTGGTGGCGGTGTTGAATGCGTATTGTGGGGGTGTCAAGGTTGTCGATGATACCCCGGAGGCCACGTGAAGGTCGCCGGGCGCGATAAGTTCGGTCGCTTTCGGTCGAAGAAGCGCAAGTCGGTACGGAAGACCGTTGCTCCAAAGCGGGATGCCTTTGGGCGTTTCAGGGGATCATCTTCACTCGAAGGCGTTTTCGACGAGGTGGTACGTGTTGAACGACAGGGGGTGAAGACATCTCCAAAGAAGCTAGCGAAGACTGCTCCGAAGACGCCAGTGAAGGCGCCTCCCAAGAAGCCAGCCAAGGCTGTCCCCAAGAAGCTAGTGAAGGTGGCTCCTAAGAAGCCAGTCAAGGCGGCTCCGAAGAAGCCAGTCAAGGCGGCCCCGAAGAAGCCAGTCAAGGCAGCACCGAAGAAGCCAGCCAAAGCAGCACCGAAGAAGCCAGTCAAGGCAGTACCGAAGAAGCCAGTCAAGGTAGCACCGAAGAGGCCAGCCAAGGCGGCTCCCAAGAAGCCTGCCAAGGTGGCTCCAAAGAAGCCTGCCAAGGCGGCTCCAAAGAAGCCAGCCAAGGCGGCTCCCAAGAAGCCTGCCAAGGTGGCTCCAAAGAAGCCTGCCAAGGCGGCTCCAAAGAAGCCTGCCAAGGCGGCTCCAAAGAAGCCTGCTCCAGCGAAGCCGCTTCCAAAGAAGCCAGCGAAGCCGACTCGGAAGAGGCCAGCGAAGCCACCGAAGAGGAAGGTAGCGGCGCCACCCAAGAAGCCAGTCAAGCCGGTACGGAAGAAGAAGCCGAAGAAGCAGCCAAAGCTGCCTCCAATCGATCAGCGCTCGACGGCGGCCGAGGTCGAGATTCAGAAGCGATTGATTTCGCTGTCCGAGACGATTGCGCTTTTGGAACCCGGCCTCAGCATGGGTATCCAGTCGTTCATCAATGCCGACGGAACCGTGGACGGGGAGTTGCGCATTGCCAACTTGCCGCCCGAGTGGAGAGATCAGAGCGGACTGGCCGAGCTAACGGCCACGCTCAGCAGCGCGTTTGTGACCTTTCGGGTTTTCGACCGACACCCACCCATGGGAGGGAGTTTCTGGTTCTCAGTCGCCGTTCGCTTTGGGCCTCAGAATGAGGCTGAGATGAGCGAATTGGCAGATCTGTATAAGAAGAACAAGGGTCTGTTTCAGATCGGAACCTACCCAACGCGTGCCGACCATGCAACGCCGTTACAGTTGTGCCTGACCGATGACCGCCAAGGTCTTCGAGGGATGATGGAGGCCCTGGCGGTGAAGCGTGGGCTTCCCCCTACAGCCGTTCTCATTCGCTTCATCTGGGGTCCGGATTGGAGCCCAGAGCGAGGCGGCCTACGCCCAGGTCATTACAGAGGCGAGAAAGGCGAGCAATAGCATGTTGAAAGTCTATGGCGGTACAGTTTTGTCCAGACGCACGTCGAAACAGTTGCGGGTCATCATTATGGCCCGAAGTCGAGCTGCTGTTCACGAGGCGATGACCAAGGTAGGATTTGATGTGAGCAAGCATGAAATTCAAACTTACTGGTCAGTTTCGGCCAATGATCGAGAGATTGCCTCAACGTCACTGGCTAGTGAGAACAAGGTGCTCGTTCGATTATTGACTGAATACAGCGCTCCTTATCGAGGGGCAAGAAAGACAGACACATGAAGGACGCGGACGTTCCAGTCATCAACGCGATTGCGCTAGAGGTGTACGAGATTGCTCGGGATCATGGTTTTCATTCAGACTCGCCATTGCCAGGCAGTGGTGAGCTTGTGACCGTTGACCGGGTATCGAAGTTTTGTTCCAATTTGCACAGGGAGGTGTCGGAACTTTGGGAAGCGGCTCGCAAGGGCAAGCTCGATGAACCTTGTGACAAGGAAGGGTGCGACTTGACGTGTGCTGAGGAGGAATTGGCAGACTTGTTGATCCGAACTATGGACTGCGCAGTTGTTCTCGGTGTGGATCTGGGGAGGGCTGTCAGGAGGAAGTCGCAGTACAATGCAGGCCGACCGTTCATGCATGGAAAGAAGGCATAAGGGAGGCGAGAGTCATGGCCATGACACCAGAGAAAGTAAGCCAATTGTTGGTAGCTTACAGGGCTAAGCTGGACGAATTGTGTCCGGCGATTGCTCCGAAGCAGTTCGACGAAGAGTCTTTCCTTGTGCTGGCCCATGAGTTGAAGAGCGCGACGCGGGTGGCACACTACAAGTTCATGTGTGTCGAGATTCCGAGGCTCATGGAGGCCGGAACAGTAGACAAGGCCATGCGCTGGTTGGGTTTCCTTCAGGGTGTAATGTGGCGGCGGAACTTGTTCACCTTGAATGAATTGAAAGAGCAGTCTCGGGGTTGACACGAAGGAGATAGCCTCATGTCCGGTGTCTTCGATCTGAGCGCAACTTTTCAGCAGTTGATAGCATTCGCTATTGGCGGTTTAGTCGGTTCAGTGGTGCTTTGGTGCATGATGCTGAATGAGATGTTCAACAACATGCCGTCTCTTCCATGGCGAGCACAGTCTGGAATTTGCAAGTTCTTCGGAATGATGCGTTTGACAAAGATAGCCCTGGAAGCGGAGGCTCGATTCCGAGAGGCGTATGGTTACACTTTGATTGCGACAATGCGAGATCTAGGTGGTCCGAGGCCGTTGCCACAAACCGAGGCTGCCATGGATGCGTTACTTGCCGAGGCCGAGCGGCGTTTTCAGCTCGCACAGAAGGGGAAGGCTCAATGAAGTGTCGAACGGAGCGATTGGCGTTCTTGTTGAGATACGATATCACGGGTAGGCCATGTACGCTTCCCTGGGAGTCTACGGCGGAGAGAGAGCTGTACCGGCAGACCGTCTTCAAGATGTACGAACGCTTTCGCTCGCTCGACGATCATCCTGACGGTTTCAAAGAAAACAAGGGGAAGTCTGGCAATTAGGATACGTCGTTGCCAGTATTCAATCCGATAACGACAGAGCGCAAGCTGCGTCGATTCGGGGTTTTTGACCTTGAATGGGTGCCAGGCGAAGCCTTGCCTGCTCTGGTGAACACCGTGGTCGAGGTTCAGGGGATTCGCACACCACTGCGGATTCCATTGCCCGTGTCGAAACGCATGACCTCCGCTCTTCGCTTGAGGATGGCGGGGTATTACGACCAGATGGCGACCGACATGGACAGTGAGGACAGCGACTCCGAGGTCGAGCTGGTCGAGCGATACAAGCATTTCGAGTCGATCAAGGATCTGGTCAGTTTCCTTCTGGTGCGCGAGCACCGGGGTAACTGGTTCTTCGCGCATGCTGGTGGTTTGGCCGACATGCAGTTCGTACTGGACGATTTGCTGACTGAGATCAAGAGTCAGGCATCCTCCAACGCCGTCCTGGGGGAGCGAAGCAAGACGACTTATTCGCCGGATGGCAAAAAGAAGACGGTTGAGACAGACAACGGCACCTGGAAGATCAAAGCTTCGTTCTCGGGCTCATCCGCTATTATTGTTCATGTCATCAAGGGCAAGAATGCCTGGCATTTCTGTGATTCGTATTGGCTGCTGCGTGACAAGCTCGCCAATATCGGAAAGGCAATAGGCATCAAGAAGGGCGATTCGCCCGAGGCGAAGGCGTGGATGACCGAGCGGTTTGGTCGCTCGATAACCGACTTCGATACGCTGACTCAGAGTGAGAAGGTGATTTTTTATGCGGAGGTGCCGCAAGCGATCTTAATTGACTACAATAAGATCGACTGTGAGATTCTCTGGAAAGCCATAGCGCAGTTCGAGGAGGAGATTGTCAGCTTGGGAGGCCAGTTGCAGCAGACGATTGCTTCCACGGCCATGACTCTATTTCGGCGCAAGTTCCTCAAGCGCGACATCTTCACGTCCGAACGCTTGAATGAGATCTGTCAGCAGTCGTACTTTGCCAGTCGGGTGGAAGTATTGTCGAGGAATGCCGAGGACTTCTTGATGTACGACATCAACTCCTCTTTTCCATACGCAATGACGTTCCCGTTGCCTGGCAACATGACCGAGTTCAGGACGACTTTGCCGGATGACGATTCGGACGCGTGTATTTACCTGGCCAATGTGACTATCGAGGTGCCAGATATGCACCTACCTCCGTTGCCCTATCGAAAGGACAATCGAGTCTTTTTCCCTGTTGGCAGGTGGCGTAGCTGGTTCACCTCGACGGACATTCGTTTGGCTTTGCGGGAGGGGGCGACCCTTCACAAGGTTCACGAAGTCTACATGTTCGAGCCTTTCTACGACTTTGGCGAGTACGCCAAGCAGATCTATCAGTTGCGGGCCGATGCGACGACTGACTTTCGACGGCTCATTTTGAAGTATCTCCTCAACTCGCTCTATGGCAAGACGGCGGAGGGCACCTCGAAGCAAGAGATGTTGATCAATCCGAAGGAGATTGATCGTGAGGTGATGCAGATGCTTCAGCCTGGCGTCTGGCTTGTGGAGAAGGAAGCTACAATCGCTCACCGGCACGTGCCTGTCGCGGCTGTAATCACGTCGATTGCTCGGCGTACTCTCTATGATTTCATGAAGGCTTGTTATACACAGAATTTGCCTCCTTATTATACGGACACGGATTCCATTGCCACGAAGGCGAAATTGCCGATTGACGACAAGACACTGGGCGCCCTCAAGCTGGAAAAGCGGATGGATTGGGCTGAGTTTGTTGCCCCCAAGATTTATCGTGGGGAAGGTTTCGAGCTAAAACGCGATGGTACCTGGGAACCTAAGCAGTTGAGTAAGGCCAAGGGATTCTCTCTCGGGTCGGGACAGGCTGCATTCGACAAGCTCGACAAGATCATTGCTGGCGACCGTATAGGAGTTCAGCGCATGACCCGTATGCGGGAGCTTTATCGAACGATGGTGGCTGGTCAGTACACGACGGCTCCGTTCGAGATGCTCGTCATCAAAGCGTTGACGTTCGAGATGATCTCGAAGAGGTTCCATTATCCAGACGGTGAAACGCGTCCCTGGAGCATCAAGGAGCTGAGTTCGGGCGATCAGTCTCCCAAGGGTTTCGATTTCGACAAAGAGATAACGGCCAGGTTTGACACAGTGACGAGGGCCATGCTGGCTTCGGCGGTGTAGTCAAGAAAAAGTGTTTGAGGATTTGCCATACCAGTGCAATAGTTGCGATAGACCTGAAGGCGAGGAGATGCCATGAACAGCAATATCACCGAAGACGATGATGATCTTTTGGGGCCGGACACCGAGGGCGATCTTTTTGACGATGACGACGACGATGAATTCGAGGACGAGGTGTTCGAGGACGAACCGGAGGATGAGTAGGCCCGAGCGTTTGCCTCACGAAAGGTCATTCGGTTGAGATGAGCAAGACGAGCCTTACGGCCGGGTTGCGCAAGGTGACGCCTGTTGGTTTGCAGCCCAGGACGTTGCCTGAGATCATGGCGGCCTACGAACGAATTGTCATCATTCAGGCGTTGCAGCACAACGACTGCTCGCGGGCTCGAACGGCTGGTTCCCTTGGCGTCAGTCGTCGCTATCTCTATCGCCGCATGTCCATTCTCAAGATCGACCTACAGGTCGTCACGAGAGGCCGGTCCGGAAGATCGAAACTCGAACCAGGGGAAGAAGGCTGATGGATATACCTGAGTCTAATCGGCGGCAGTTGGCCATCGACTTCGAGTACGATGATCGTGTGGTCAAGCTGGCGGCCGAATTTGCCCTCATGATGACGCCTTACCTGGCTCCTGGAACACCACGAGATACAGCCAAAGAGCTTGCTTCTAGGTTGGCGCTGCTCTCCGGAAAACGACTCGACAAGTTCGCGGAGCCCCTGGAGTTGATGAGGTGTCATTCGTGCGATGCCCAGGTCGGTCCCAAGGAACGAGCGAGGGTCGTCGTCTGCGTTAGATGCGGGATCACGGGAGCTTCACCAGGCAGCTCCGGGTGATGTAGACGACTTCAGATTGAAGAGTCATTTTTCTTCTTGACTCTTTGTTTGTTCCGGGGCCAAATATCAATCTTCGATTCGAGCGATTCTCGAAACCCACCATGTGATAGGAGTGTTCAATGAGCAAGAAGAACAAGGGACGGAATGCGTCATCGTCAGGTTCGTCGGCCGAGTCGTCGGAGACATCGGCAGCGAGGCCGACACGCGCGCCGCGAGCACCACGCGCGACATTGCCCGAGCGTCTTGTCGGCAAGGCCGACAAGGTCTACTCGCTGGTGTCCGAAATGGGCAAGGAAATGGCGGCGCGTGGCGCTCCCAAGGATAGCTGTGATGCTGTCACGGCGTTCCTGGGCCAGGTCGAGGTATGGCGAGAGAAGATTTTCGCCTTGAAGTCGTCGGGCTGGGTGCCGTCCGAGAAGAAAGGCAAGGTGGCCATCGTCGAAGGCGATCCGATCCAGATCGTGTCTGAGCATCTGGCGCGGTACTCCTTCATCGACGGCCTGGCCGAAGGTCGCGTGCAGCTCGTGGCCGGAGCGGTCGTGCAGGTGTCGCGCTTCCAGATCGATGTCATGCTCAAGGATGCGGCCGACGGGAAGTTCTACGGCTACGCGCCTCGGAAGTTCCTCGCTCACCGGTAGCTCGGCTCTTCGATGGTTGAAAAGGCGCTGTCTCGGTCGAGTCAGCGCCTTTTTCTTTTTGCTATTTGACTCTTTGTTCTTTTCATGCGAGAGTATTCCCAACAATAGCGTTCGTGCGTATGCGGGCGCGACCACTTGAGGAGGTTTGCATGAGTTCCGTGATCAATGATCTAGTGACCGAGTTCGTGGACAAGGTGACGGCCGCTGCCGAGGCAGAAGTCATCCAGAAGATTCTTGCCGTGTTGGGATCGGTGTTTCCAGATCGCTCGTTCTGGACATTGTTACGCGAGGCCAAGCCGGATGTCGCGGCTGCTCTGGGAGGGATGGCGAAGTCTGCGGGGGAGGCTTCAGGCAAGAAGCGGGCGACGGTGTATTGCCCGGTACCGGGCTGTCAGGGGATCGCCGCTCCGATTTTCGGCATGGTATGCCGAGATCACAAGAATGTTTCCAAGCGGGTCATTTCCAAGTACCGGAAGATTCGGCATGCACGGCTGGCCGTGAAGAAGGTGCTGAATGATCGGTACGGCAAGATGGCCGATGGAGGGGGTCCGAAGAAGCCACGCAAGGCGCGGGCGACGGTTCTTTGTCCGGTGCCCGATTGTACGGGGGTGGCAGCGCCTGTGTTCGGCATGGTGTGCCGCGATCACCGGAACGTCTCGCCAGCCAAGATTGCCAAGTACCGCAGGGCACGCAGCGAGCTGAAAGCTCGCGGGATCGTGGAAGCGCTCGAAGCCACCAAGTCCAAGATTGCGGAATACCGCAAGGTTCACGCGGCTTACGTGACTCCGGGTGCGAAGTCGAAGGGCAAGGCGAACGCGAGCGCTATTCGGTTGGCCAAGAAGGTGATTGGCAATCTTGCTTCGCGGCGGTCGGCTGGCGACCTGGACAAGTTGCTGGACAAGCCATCGGACAAGTCTTCGGCCAAGAAGGCGGCCAAGAAGGCGGCCAAGAAGGCGGTCAAGAAGGCGGTCAAGAAGCCGGTCAAGAAGGTCGCCAAATCGTCTTCCTCGAAGGGGGCTTTGACCGTCGCTGAGACGAGCATCAAGAAGGCGGCCAAGAAGGTGGACAAGAAGTTGGCCAAGAAGTCGGCCAAGAAGTCGGCCAAGAAGGCGGTCAAGAAGTCGGCCAAGGTGGCTGAGAAAGCGACCAAGAAGTCGGTCGGAAAGGCGGACAAGACGGCCAACAAGAAGGTTGCCCCAAAGGGTGACAAGAAGGTTGGTCAGACGCTTGAACCGAAGCCGGAGCAGAAGGTCGATCAGAAGGTGGAACCGAAGGGAGACAAGCCGGTCATAGCTTCGAGCGTGAGCTGAGTTGGTTTGGTCTTTGAAGGATTGAGAAAGGATGCCAAGACATGCCCAGAGCGTACTATTTGCAGTTGCCCGAAGAGATCGTTCCCCAGGCTTTATTCGACCAGGAGGTTCATTCTCGGAGGGTGAGTGTGACTTTCGAGTCCGCGTCTGGGCATGTCTATCGGATCCAGGCGAATGACAACTCCAGCATCAAGCTCTACAGCTTGAATTCTTCGGTTGGTCGGGTTGCAGAAGACCTGACGGCGCTTGTGAACGAGGTGATGCGCATGCGCTCAGATCTGGCGAGCGTGGCGCTTCACATGGGGTTGGCGGCCGAGGTGCCCACGGCCTCGAACGACAAGACCTGGGCCGAGCTGGGCACCGCTATCCACAATCGGATTCACGATGCTATCGGTTTGTCTACCTGTGTGGCCGGATCGGCACCTACATCGAAAGGAAACTGAGATGTTCAGGCTGGATCACTGGGAGGCACTGGAGGCGAACGAGAAGTACGACCAAGCAACGCTGGCGGTGGCCAAGGAGCTGGCATTCGAGATGTGCTCGGAGCTGTTCGACCGTTTCGGGGTGTCGGCAATTGCTGACGATGAGGTTCTTCGCGTAGCTGGGCGGGGGGTGACGTTTCTGATCCATCTCCGGGGCACCAATGTTCCCATGAAGTATGCCGGGAGGGAGGGGACACCGAGGAAGGGTAGCAAGCACTCGGGCAAGCGCGGTAGATCTGCAAAGGCAGAGGAGCCATGAACAAGAAGAAGTCGTCGGTTAGCGATTTCGCTCTCTGGTCAGCTCGATGCAGTGATCGCCTGGCGGAGATCGAAAGCAGATCTGCCGAACGGTTCGTCGATTCGGGCGAACTCGGGAAAGAGATTCAACAGAATTCCAGAGAGATCCAGCAGGCCCTCAACGAATCGGCCTTGAAGGTGAGTGAGTTGAGCGCCGAACTCTTTGGACATGCTTTCAATCTAGTCGGGATGCCACTGCTGGGAGGAGATTTGAAGGTTATCAATCGTATCGAACGAAAGATCGAACGACTCAAGGTGAAGATAGAAACCCATATCGACAGGCTGAGCGTGCTCGTTAGCGACACAAAACACTTGTCTTGATAGGAGCAACTGATCATGAAATCGACATCACAGAAGGCAGCGAAGAAGCGTCGCAAGGAAAAGGCCAAGGAGCTTCGAGATTTAGGGCGACAGGCCGAGGGTCAGCTTGCCGAGGCAGAGCAGAAGATTGCCTCTGCGGAGGTGACGAAGGAGTTGTTGCGCAAGGAGGTGTCTGGCTTACGCTCCGAGCACGGTCGTGTGACCACCGAGCTGGCCGAGGTCAAGCGCGAGAACATGTCGTTGACGGTTCTCCTCGACGGGCTCCGAGTGGAGCTGACGGAGGCCGATGCCACGGTAAAGGGACTCGAACACGACAAGGAGGCTCTCACCGGCCGGGTGGCGGTGCTAGAACGGGAGCTGACGGCCGTGAAACTGGCTGATTCGGATGCGAAGTCGTTGAGGTCGCGGCTGGCGACCAAGTCCCGAGAGATCGATGACCTGCGTGCCAGGCTGAATCGGGCAGAATTCGATCTGTCCGAGGAGCGGAGGTCGAGGCCGCTGATCTTAGGCCGGGCGGCTGCTGACGCCAAGCAAGAGGCATGAATGATGGCCTCCGAGAGGCTTGTTAAGCAGGATGACAACGCTGTAGCCAAGTCGGTCTTGCGTATCGCCGTTCTGTGTATCGTCATGAACTACTTCCTGGGTGGTGTGCCGACGTTGCTGTTCGTGACGGGGTGGTGGTGGGGCACGCGAAGCTCTCCAGTAGAAGACGAGGAGGTGTATTGATGCCTGTCTGGCGAATTCCCACGTCCATGTGTCGAGCGTCGAAAAATGGTGTGAAGGGAGCGGCTCAGGTTACATTCTCGATGGTGGATCTGACGAAACGATGCGTGTGCGGCTGCTGCCTGGGAAGTCATTACTTCCTTTCCATTCCTGGTGGCCCCATGTGTTCCACGTGCGATAGTTGCGCGGGCTTCGTCGCCATGGAGACTCAGCCTGAACAACACGGAATTGCAGAGGCTTAGAAGATGTCGAACGCTGAAAAACTACGCAGCACCACTGTGGCTATGATAGAGGCGTTCGCCGATGCACCTGACGATGAGTGGGCTCAGACGCTAGTTCTCGATGCAATCGACGAGGAGCTACGAGCGGTCCGCCGAGAGTACGAGGATGTCGTCAAGGCGGCGGCCGTATTGCTTGAAGAGGCGGACGAAGCTACTTTCCATGCTCATCCGGTTAGTTGACAAACGCAAAGTGGGACATGTGGGCGGCGACAGTTTGCCACGCGGGCGGACCAGTGAGATAGTCACGCGTCATGACATCTCTCATGTTGACCGCTGCGGAA
>Ga0116103_1000385_pt1 | contig 29831 bp, 26 predicted proteins | sample June2015DPH_4_10_2_FD_89714 | JGI IMG/M metagenome (GOLD analysis project Ga0116103, IMG submission 89714) | Peatland microbial communities from SPRUCE experiment site at the Marcell Experimental Forest, Minnesota, USA - June2015DPH_4_100 | ecosystem: Environmental > Terrestrial > Soil >...
GCGCGCCGCGCTCGATGACTACGTCGAGCGCGGCGTCACGCCGATCGACTACAACAAGGAGGACGCCGCCTGAACATCACTGGGCCGCCACCGAAGTTCCACGGAACTCGGGACATCCTCTCGACCGATCTCCCGGCGCAGACCCGCCGGCTCGGCGATCTCCAAGACGGTCGACACCTCGCCGCCGAGGCCCCGGTCCACCGGGACGACCGCGACGTGGGCGCGGTCGCCGTCGCTGACCCGGGTGAGCCCGGACCCGAGGATCCGGGCCCCGCCGAAGACGACGAGGTCAAGGTCCCCGGCGTGGTGACGGCGTAGAGCAGCGGTGGGCGTCGCGACCTCAAACCCGAGATCACCGAGTTCACGCGGCGCGACGGTGACGACGAGCGGCCGACGTCCCCTCGACCGGCGTTCGTCGCAAAGCAGCCGGATCCCCCCGATTGCCGCGGCGAGGTCGGCGGCGAGGACGACCTCGACGCCAGCGACGGCGCACCGCGTGAGGGCCCCGCCCCTTGCGAGACGGTCGACCGTTTCCCGTCCCGGCGCCTCTTCGGCCCGCGACTGCGGTCGATCGGACCGACGGCCGCCGCGGACGAACAGCACCGCCGCCGCACCGGCACGCGCCTGCTCGGCGAGGGCGACGACGTCGCGCACGGGACAGCGGTCCGGGTTCGCGACGACGAAGAGGCAATCGCCGCCGGGTCCCTCGCGCCCATCGAACGGGAACGTCGCGATCCCGGTCGCCGCCTCGAGATGGGCCGCCCCGCGTCGGTCCGGTGCCAGCCCGACGACCCGGCCGCCGCGCTCGTGTGCCGCGAGGGCCGCGGCACGCACCATCGCCAGGGCGCGGAGCGGATCCGTCTCGGAATCCGTCCCGACGACACCGGAAAGCGCGATACCCGTCCCGCCGAGGACCGGAGCCGAGTCCATCAGCGTCGCGAGATGCTCGGTGAGCGCTGCGACCTCCCTCGTCTCGAATCGGGTCTCGATCAGACCGCCGGGGATGCGCCCGCCTCCGGCGGCCCGCAGCAGGAGGGATCGCTCCCCGCAGGCGACGACCTCGCCCGAGCCCAGATGGGCGTCGACGGCGGCTTCGACGCGCCCGGCGGGGGCGCCGTCGACGAGGCGCGAACAGGTCGCTCGGATCAGCTCGCGCCGGTCGAACGCCCGGCCGAGGGAATCGGCGGCGATCCCGACGCGTGCCTCGACCTCCTGGTCGCGGTCGACCCCGGCCATCGCGCCGCGCACGGCGCCCCTGTCGAGCCGGGAGACCGCCGTGCGCGACACACCGAACGAGAATGCTCGTTCGCGCCAGGCGGCGACGAGCGTCGGGTAGTCGCCGCCGAGATCCTTTGGCGCGCGGGTGCGGTTCGCGGCAAGACGCGCCGAGTACGGCCCGGACCGCCCCGTCCGGGCGAGCTCGGCGGCGATCTCCGCGCTCCGGCGGGAGAACCCCCGCAGCGCCGCCGCCGGAATGCCGATGAGGTCCGCGAAGCCCTCGGCGCGCGTCTGCCAGTCGACCGACAGCCGCCGAGAGATCTCGTGCCGCAGCCCGGCGCGGTAGAGCGCGCCGGCCGCCGCGGCGTGCACGAAGAGCGGGCGGGCGTCGATCGCTGACCATCGCCGGTCGGCGTCCGGTGCGAGGTTGGCGATGACGAGATGTGTATGGAGGTGCGGGGATAGGTGATAGCGACGGCGGAAACGTCCGCTTTGCTTGGACAGAGTGGTCCCCGTGACGAGCTAAGTGAGAAAGCGGAACCTAGGTAACTGTGGGTTCACGAGACGTACACCCTGCTGGACCTGGAGATCGTCGATCCCATCAAGGCTGAGCGGATCATCAAGACGACAGACCTGAATCAGGTTTCCTGCGCTCTCCAACCCGACGCGATGAATGGCGGTCAGCGTCGAGCGCAGGTCGACAGTTGGCTGTTCACCAAACCAGAACTTGAGGTCGGGCTCGCTTAGGTCTGGTGCTGGAGTGGTCGCTAAGCGACCGACTGCACCGCCGGAAGGGTTTATCGCCAAGTCGGTCTTTGACGTTGGTGCAGGGTCATCGCTGACCACGCACTCAGCGTTCCAGCTAGTCGCCAGATCGAAGGCTGCGGTAGACATCCCGCTGGAGTGTCTGATGTACCCAAACTGCATGTGAAAAAGGTCGAGGAAGAGGCGACTGAGTCGCTCGAGAGCATCGTTGACTGGGGTCTCGGTGATCGCCGAGTGAGGCAGGAGCACGGGTCGGCCGAACTTGGAATGGAAGAGAGCCGATCGAGTGCCGACGTAGAGGTCGTTAAACACATCGGTGACCGCGTCATGGGATCCAGTGGGCGCGTAGCGGCTCAGCGGAAGAGCTGAATCCACCTGCTGCAGGGCACGCTTCAGCCAGACGCCCTCTTTCTCGGTGGGCACTCCCGCGGCCGAGAGAAGTTGAGGGACGATGCTGCTCAAGAGTGCCTCGAGCCCTAGATACATGTTGCGGTAGGCATCGAATAGGTCTGACGTGATTTGAGCAAGGCGGAAGTACCGAAGGCTTGGATGCCAGACAAGGGAAGGCGGAGGATGTGAGACGACGTTCCCGTCCTTCTCGGTCCAGTACCCGGTCGCCGACCCCTTCATGCCCATGTCGGACACCCCAAACAGTCGCGTAACCAGAGATCCGGCGTCGGTCCACCATGCAATGTGGCCACTGTCGGCGCTCTCGATGACCAGATCGGTCATGGCGTGCATCGTGAAACGATCGAGTGCTTCTTGTGCAGCTTCGTACGCACGACCGAGCACTGCTGCATAGCTATCGATCGCTGCCGACGCTCGAACGACGATTTGCTGTGAACCCTCGACCAGCTCCGCGGACCATCCAGCAGACAGAGCCTCGACGCAGGTGAGACTCGACGCTTGGCTCAGCTGGAACGAACCTCCACAAGCGCTACGCGGTCCGCTGACCACCAGCACTCTTGGGTCGTTGTCGATGGCAGACATTCGAATCCCTTCTGGGCGCAACCAACCTCAGGCATGGCGATCAGAGCGCAGAACGCGACGCTATTGCAGTTCCGATCGACTCGTGTTGGGCCCGTTCCCACTTTCCAGAGGGGACACGTCCGCCTCGTCCTCGTCATAGCGCGAAACTGGTCGTGTGGCCGATGCGAGACCAACGAAGCGCCTCAGCGACGATGCTTACGACGCTCTCGTCGAAGCTCTCGCAGTCTTCTACTGGTACCGCGCGGACTTCGAAACCTTCGTACGGGATGCCCTCACGGATGCTCCCGAGATTCTCGCGCGCCTCGATTTCAAGCAGTCGAAGCGGGTCGTGTCTGTCGACATTACGCGCCAACTGCGAGCAAAGGAGCCCCGCTACCAGGACCTTACGATCGATCTCCTCATGAGGCTTTCGAAGTTCGACGAACACTTCACGAAGCTTTCGAGGCTCGAGGACGGCGGGCTGAAAGTCGTCGCCGCTCAGGCTGCGCTGGCCGACGTTAGGCGAGTTGTGGAACGACACTCAGAGATGACCGAAGCTCGTGAGCGCCTCCGGGCGGAGATGCGCTCCGAAGCAGAAACAGCGTCGCTTCGTCGAACCCATGAGTCGCTCCTCGAGAAGTTGAGACTGTCCTTCATCGAGTTACGGGGTTTGGAGGATGCCCACGAGCGCGGTCGAAAACTGGAGAAGCTTGTCAATGGCGTCTTCGAGCTGTTCGAACTGGAACCTCGAGCAGCGTACGACCTCGAGCACGAACAGATAGATGGCGCATTCACGTTTGACACCGATGACTACCTGCTCGAGGTGAAATGGTGGGCAGAGGCTCTCCAACCAGCACAGCTGCACATCCTCAAGGGCAAGATTGAGACGAAGGCGAAGCATGTCTTCGGCCTTTTCTTAGCGATCAATGGATTTACTACCGGTGCTATCGAGGCTTACTCGCACGGAACGCCGCTCATCCTCATGGATGGAATGGACTTATACGCTGTTCTTGAAGGCCGGATCTCTCTGCGTGAGGTCCTTCAACGCAAGCGACGGTTTGCCGCAGAGACAGGAGTGCCGATGCTGCCTGTTTCGACGATGCTCGAGTAACGAGTCAAGCCAGGGCCTCCATCGCCTTTCGGTGTCCGGCGTGCGGCATCGCCCGCCCCTTCAAGATGTCCCTGGCCCTACGCTCGCTGATCCCGATGGCGTCGGCGACCTTCTTGGATCCCATCGCCTGCAGCTTCGGCAGTGTGATCCTCCGCCACCCGTCATCGTCGTCGTAGACGGCCAGACGATCGTCCAGCTCCTCGACCGTGACGAGCCCAGCCATCCGCTCCTCGAGCCTGTTCGACTCCTTCCCGATGAGCTTGATCTCTCCGGCGGTAACTGGCCGGCGCTGGAGCAAGCCCACGGTGCCACGCCCGCAGGGCTCGCCGTCGGGGCCGAGCGCCTTGGCCTCGGGATGGGCGGCGTACTTCTCGTCGACGTCGCCGTAGGTGTCCACCTTCGGCTGGCCGGATCGGCCAGCGACTGTCGTGATTCGGTACGAACGGCGTTCGGGATGGTGCAGGTCGACCCAGGAGAGCTTCGACCACCGTGTTGGGTCGGATTCCCACGGTGCGACGAGCCGGAAGCGGTCCCCGGGACCGACACCTGCAGGAGGTGTCACGCCGGCCGCGCTCAGCATGAAGTTGAACGGCTTGACCTGGTCCGCGTACGGCTTGCCCTCGTTGAAGCGCCGGAACGCCCGGAGCACGGCAGGTGACGTGACAGTCGTGCGGATCATCGTCGGCCGCGCGAACCATCTCGGCCGCTCGACCGGCAGCCCGAGTGCCTCGTGAAGGATGACGGACCAGATCTGAGGGATCCAACGTGGGTCCTCGCTCTTTGGGCCGAGGGGGTTCAGGAGCTGGCCGAGGCCATGCTCTGACGGTGGGTGCTCCTCGAGGAAGATTGGCTCGCCAGCCTCGTCGAGGCGGTACAGCGCGTAGCGCTTGGCCGAGATGGCGAAGCACATCGCCGTCGCCTCGTCCTTGAGGATGCTCGGGACCACCTCCTCGTCGTAGGGGTTGAGGGCCGCGAAGCGGTGCCGGATGGACTCGACCTGGTCGAAAGACAGGGCGCGAACAGCCTCAGACCCATCGGGAAGGCGCGCCGGGCCTCCGGGGCAGGCCACGAGGCCTCCTCGCTCGGAGCACACGATCGCCATGGAGTCGGTGTCGCAGAACGCCCAGCTGCCGCCCAAGTCGGTGACGTTGCGCTCCAGCACGGCGAGCATGAGCCGCGCAGCTCCAGTGATGCAGGTGGCGAGCGGCGGGAAGCAGTACCGCCCCGGGTCCTCGGGGCCGCTAGCCCAGTCCTCGAAGGGAACCTCGGATCGGCCGTAGACGACCATTCGGGCCTGCTTGCCCTTCGGGAGCTCGTCCCGGTTGAACTCGCCCCAGATCCCGAAGGAGCCCGCGTTGGCAACGATCTTGAGAGCCATCGAAAGGCGCTGCTTCTCTCCCTCGGGGAGGTCGGTCCTGTGCAGGATGCGCTGGCGCTCCTCGACCATCGATCGGAACGGGTCCTCCGCGGCCGGATCGAGCTGCACGGCTCCCCGCAACTTGACGGAGCGGAGCCTTCTCACCCGGCCCACAGGGACCAGGCGGAAGGCTCTCACAATCTTCGGCGTTTGACCGGTGAGCAGCTTCGAGGCGACGCAGTCCGGTATCGAGTACCAGAGCGGCTCGCTCGAGGTCAGCGGGTTGACACCGATTCCCCATGACTGGCCGCCGTAGGCGGCGCGGACAGGGAGGATGTCGCCATCAGGCTCGACAAGCACGAAACCGACCAGCTGGGGCCAGAGGTCCTGCTCGACGGTGTCCTCCAGCGTCACGCGCTCGAGCAGCTCCGCGACCTCCGAGGTCGCGTCCACAACTCTGACCTGCTCGGCGGTGCGAAAGCGGTGGAGGTCCATGAGCGCCCCGACGGTTGGGTACATCGAGGTGAAGTCGGTGAGCTTCACGGGGACTGGGACGCGGCGGATCCGGCATTCGGCCCTGCCGCCGAAGAACGTGGACATGGCGTAACCGAGATCCTCGCGGGAGAAGTCCGGCTGGCGGTCGAGAATCGGCAGCAGGCCCATGGCGTTGAGGTAGGCCTTTGCCATCGAGGCAGGAGAGTAGGCGCGCTCGGGCGAGATGGTGACCGGGTGACGCTCGAACTCGGCGTTGAGCGCCATATAAAGGCCAAAGGTCGCGGCGGCGTCCTGGCGGCAGTAGTCGATGTACTTCTCGGTGATCTTCCCGTGGCCTCCGGGGTTGTCCTTGCCTTGGACGCCGAAGGCATCACACGCGTCTTGGAGGCTGTAAGCAATTCCCGTGAGGGCGAAGGCGAGCGTTCTCAGGTCGAGGAAACGCCCCCGCCAGGCGTAGCCGGGGTCGGGCTTCTGGTCCCTGGAGCCGTCGGGGATCAGGTCGACAAGGTCGGGCTCTACAGGCTTGGTGAAGGACATGAACGCGAGCTTCGAGTTGGCGTGCTTGATGTCGACCCTGGGCCGGTGGCGGCGCTCCTTGTGAGGCGTGCCCGCCTTGCCCGGCGCGAGGACCAGGGAGAACCCGCCACGGTTCATGCGGCGTCCCTCGCTGGCCCTGATCGCCAGCCTCGACAGATCGAAAGGGAGGTTGAAGCCGACGACCAGGTCACGACCCCCGTAAGCGGCTGAGAAGAAGACCCTCTCCACGAACTTGGACTGCGACAACAGCCGGATTCGCCGTTGCCTGCCTGTGCCGAGGAGGGTGGAGCGCTTGGCCACATAGCGCTGCAGCTCCGCGTAGCCTCCGGGGTCTCGCTCAGGAAGGACGTCGGCATAGAAGAGCCCCTCATCGATGAGCATCGGCCCGTCGGGATCGAGGCGGTAGTAGCGCCAGGCGCCGAACTTGAGCGCCTGGGCGTAGTCCGTCGTGGTCTCCGTGTCGAACACGAGGACACCTGGCCGGACGGTGTGCCGATGGTCGGGACGCGAGCGTCGCTTGGTGTCGACCCGCTCCGTCCAGACGCGGTGCGCGATGGGAAGCCTCGGATCGGTCATTTGATCCCGGGAAGACCCCGCCAGGGGGGAAGGTGCTCGTCCAGGGATCGCACCACGCCCGCGACCTCATCAGCCCAGCGTTGGAACGAGTCCGCAAGTTGGCGGAAGAAGGCCGCGAGGGAACGCATGGCGAGGGCGAGTCGCTCCAAGCAGGTTGGGGCACGGCCGGCGGGGAGCGCACCCACGTCTTGCTGGGCAGCCGTCGCCTTCGCGTGGCAGTTGCAGCAGACCACGACTTCTACTTCTTGGTCGTTCGCCTCACCGAGGGGATGGTGCGCCTGCAGGAGCTTGCGAGTCGATCGCCGAGCGGTGGTCTTGCGAAGCACGGTTGGATCGGTCTCGCCACATAGGGCGCATGCCGCATCCGGGGGCAGCGGTCGGGCTCTTTTCCTTCGGCGAACCTCGTTCTGGATTGGATCTGGATCTTGAATCATTTCGTTCCTTTCATGGTCCCGTGATGTAGATGTCGTCAATGTCGATCTCGCCACGCCGGAGGAACTCCTCGACCTGGTCAGGATCTGTCGCCAACACGGCCCCGCCGACGCGTTTGCCCGCAAAGGGCGTGAGCACTCCAACGTCGCCCGTGGCTGCGAATCGCTGGATGGCGTTCCAGTGCCGGCCGACTGCCGAGCGGGCCTGAGACCCTCTGACGTCGACGTCAACGACTCCGTCGCTCGAGAGCACGCTCATGCGCTGGAAGCTGCGATCCGAGGGAGTGGGCACATAGCGTTGCCCTTGCCGGACGAGCGAGTCGCCTGCGTAGCGGCGCACGGTCTCTGGCGTCGTGCCGTGCCTCCTCGCCGCGGTGCGAAGCGAGACCTTCTCGGTTCTCATCGCGCTGAGCGTCTCGAAGGCCTTGTGCCTTGCTTCGCGCTCAGCAGGTCTGAGCCGCTCGTATTCGCTGCGGCCCCGCACTTTGCGGGGCATAGTGCGCTGGCGATACTCGGCTGAGAAGTCACGGGTGCGGGCCATCGCTTCACTTAGCCGGTTCCGCCGCGTTGAGCTCCGAGACTGCGACGGCGGGCCAGGTCACGTACGGCCGCGAGTTGCTCGACATCGTCTCGAACCCAGAGCTGACCCAGAGGGGTCATCTCTCTCGGCACGAGGCGTCCCGATCGTGCAAGCTGCCGTACTCGCTCAGCAGAGATCCCGAGCCGTCGGGCAACCTGTGATGTCGTCATGAGCTGGCTAGATTCGTCAATCATCTCGTTTGGACCTTATGGCTCCACAAGCGGCTACTTCAAGACTGGTGTAACCTGCAGACGTGCCACTGAGCAGGGCCGAAATGGTGCTTGCCGCCAAAGGGGCGGGGTTCAGCGAGGTCTCAGAGCGGCTCGTCACTGACTGGGCACAGCTCGGGCTGCTCGATCATCCGCGACGAGCACCGCGGCCGAAGGGCTCTGGTCAGGGCGCGTTCTACCAGTGGTCGGACAATCAGCGGGAGTTGTTCTTACTCCTGCTGAGATGGCGCCAAGTGGTCCGATCCGTTGGCGCGCTGGCGGAAGTAACCGTCGCTGTATGGCTCTACCGGGACGACGAGTGGGCGACCTTGGCACAAGTGCGACGAGTACTGAAGACCTGGCGCGGCCGGTCTCCAAGGTCGTACGAGCAGGCCGAACGTGACGCTCGAACCATTTGGAGAGCGGCTTTCGGCGATATCCAGGTGCCGGAGGATCGTCGTCGCTTTATCAAGGCACTTACGGACCTCACTTACCGACGGGTTGCCGATGAAGCCAATGTGCGTGAGCTGGTCGTCGCGCTGTTTAAGCGCGTCCGCGGTCACCAATCGTGGGGGCCGTTCTCCTTCGACGCAGAGGACGTCGCGCGCTGGATTTACATGCTCATCGCTGGTGTCGAACGCTTCGAGAAGCTCGACGATGATCTGTGGAACGAGGCTCGAAAACGCCATCGCCAGCTCATCTTCGTGTACAGCCGAGAGTGGTCTCGCTTGTCCCAAGATCCTCAAGTCGGCTGGTTATTCGAAGACCAGACCTCAAAACCCTTCATCACGAACGCATGCGAAATTCTGCTCGCTGGTCTGGGGACGCTGGCGTTGGAACTAGAGAAAGGTGACCAACCTGCGCCACTGACCGACGGCTAGCAAGAGCGATCAAGTGCCCCGGGCGAGGCTGCAACCTCCCCGGGGCTGGCACCGAAAGGAGTGCTTTCGAATGCACCAACAAGCTACCGAGATGTTCGCCTCGGGCGCAGTCCGGGAGGGCATCTGCGTCGTCGACGGCTACGGCCTGAGGGTCGCCGTCGAGCGCCGCCATCTCGTGATCGCCGACGGCATCGGCCGTGCCCGCAGAGTCCGACGCTTCGCCCGAGGCGACCGGTCCCTCCGGAGGGTCGTCGTGATCGGCAACTCTGGGACCCTCAGCCTCGGTGCCCTCCGATGGCTGACCGATGTCAAGGTGCCTCTCGTGCACATCGACCTCGAGGGTCGTGTGCTGGCCGTATCCGGTGCGGAAGGCACCGACAGCCCGGCCCTGCGAAGGGCACAGGCCCTCGCCATGGCGAGGCCCGAGGGTCTCGAGGTAGCTCGTGGCCTAATCGCGAGCAAGCTCCAGGGCCAGCTCCGTGTCGCGTGCGGCCTGCTCGCAGAGGCCAAGGCCACGGCGGTCATCGAGGCAGCCATCGAGGATCTCGAGGGGGCTCGGTCGCTGAGCGAGATCCTCTCGGCAGAGGCCATCGCAGCCTCGGCCTACTGGCCAGCCTGGGCGGACGTCCCTGTTCGCTTTGCCAGGGCTGACCTAGCCTCGATCCCTTCCCGCTGGCTCACAGTCGGGCAGCGCAGGTCCCCGCTCTCGGAATCGGCTAGATCGGCGGTAGCGCCTGCGCACGCCATCTTGAACTACTGCTACGCCCTCTTGGCCGCCGAGGTGCGCATCGCCTGCCTGACGATGGGGCTCGATCCCGGCCTTGGCATCCTCCATGCGGACAAGGCCAACCGGGACTCCCTTGTCGCCGACCTGATGGAGCCGGTGAGGCCGGAGTTCGACGCCCTCGTGCTCGAGCTGCTCGACCAGCGCACCTTCCGGGCCTCCGACTTCGCCGAGACGCGGGCGGGAGTCTGCCGGGTGCTAGCGCCGCTCACGCACGAACTGGCCGAATCGGCCAGTCGCTGGAGCAAGACCGCAGGGGCTGTCGCTGAGCAGGTGGCAGCGGATCTCTCCAAGACGAGTGAAGGCAGGGTCCGGCGGGTGTCGACGCCGCTTACCCAGCGCAGTAGGGCGGCCGCCGTGAGGCAGTCGTACGGACACGAGGCTCCCAAGCCATCCCAATCCAGGAAGGTCGCTCCGACCTGCCGGTCGTGTGGCGCTCCGACGCCGAGGCAGGGCTACCTCTACTGCAATCGGTGCCGCCCGGAGCGGAAGGCCCAGGCCCTCGCGGCGCTCCAGGAGGCCCGGCGCATTGCTCAGGACCGACGTGACAGGGAGGGGCAGGACCCCTCGCGGAGCGAAGAGGCCCTTGCCAAGCAACGCCGATCGATGCAACGGCGTAGGCGCGAGGAGCAAGAGTGGGAAGAGGCCGGTGGCGAGGCGCAGGACCCGTCCGTCTTCATCGAGGAGATCCTCCCCCTCATCCAGCCCCTGTCGACCTTGCTGCTGTCGAGGGCGACGGGCCTGTCTCGCAGCTACTGCCTAGACGTCCGAGCCGGGAAGTACGTGCCGCACCCGAGGCACTGGGAGGCGTTCCGGCGAGCTGCCGACCCCGCGGCGGGCTGTTAGGAGCTTGAGCCGTCGAGCGGCCCTCCGCGATCAGGGTTCGAGTCCCCCAGCGTCCGGTTCCGTCGGTCGCCCGAGGGATTGGGGTTCTGGCGGCGCAGTGCGGAGACTCCCGAGGCGTGCCGGGAGGCGGTCCGGGCGGACCCTCCGGTGGAGGGAGCCCACGACCGACCCCCGGCTCTCATGGGTGATTATCCCGAGGTCGCGGTCGCCTGAGTCCTTGGCGGTTCGGGACATTGACGTCGCTCGGTGACTCGGCTTGTGGACGGGCGACTGGCGGGGTTTTTCCAGGTTGATGCCGTTTTGCGTCTCGGATCGCTCCGGCGACGGTTGCATAGTCGTCTTCGTCGATCGGCACGAGCGTTCGGTGCATCACGCCGGGCCATTCTCGTTCGCTCCGAATCAACTTGAGCTGTGGGATTAACACTCGAAACGGTACGCCGTGGCGGAGCGGGAGCATGTCCTGGATCGTGATCGCGCAACTCTTCGCAAATGTCTCTCCTGCGACATCCTGTGTAATGGCCCTTACTGGAGAAGCGATCGTTCCCAGAGCGAGTAGCTGTGACTCATCCAGCGTCGGGTTGCCGTACGCGCCTCGCGAGGTATAGATCGCGAATCGGTCGCCCTTGTTCAGTTCCTCTGCCTTAACGTGCGCCCGAAAGGCCATGCATTTTTTGTCCAGTATCCACTTCAGCGCATCAGACTTTCCGATGACGATTAACCAGGGCATCGTTCATCTCCGGTCGCGGCTTCGAAAGACTCCAGCGCGAGCAGGACACATCGTCCTGACGGCGGCCTCATTCAAGCAACTCCTGTACTTCGGTTGCGGATAAGTCAAGTAGGCCAAGTTGCGCCGCCTTCGCACCTTTGCGGCCCAATGCCCAAGGCTTAGGATACATGCCTGTTACGGAGTAATCGGCCCCGTTGTCGCGGAGGAATCTCTGGAGAGGTTGGTACGGAATTCGTTTCAACTTCCCGAAATTCGTGTCCTCATTGAAGTCGTAACCCTCAGATTCCTTGCGACCGTAGTGCTCGGTGTCGACAGGCAACCCGTTGGATTTCTTGGCCTTGCCGATCCGGCTCAAGATCGCGGGTGTCTCGAAATCCCCAAACCAGTAGCCGCCAGACACGCGGAGCCGATGGTCACGAGCGCGAATGCATTCGATCATCGAGAAGACCGCCAGGTTCGTTATGGTCGGGCAATACAGCTCAGCGTCGTGTCTGTGAGGTTGGAGCTGATACGCGAGGAGCAACATCACGTCGCGGCTGGGGTCAACGTTCTTCACTGTGACCTTCTGGGTAAGGCGTGCCGAGGGCTCCCGTCTCGTTTCCGTTACCTTCATCACCGCCTCAGCGGGATCGACGTAGAGCAGTTTCAACTCCAGCCGCTTCCCCGAAGGTTCGTGGAGGTAGTCCGGATACCCCTCTCTGTCCTTCAGAATGCCCTCGTGCTTGACGAGTCCGAGTGCTCGGAAGAGTTCCCCTTGGCCTTGAACGATCTTGTCGAGCTGGGGAATGCAGGCATCCATCAACACACCCACAATCGTCCCGATCTGAGACGGTTCGAATCCGATAAGGATCTCTCGTGGGAGCTTCAGGACCTCGAACTGGACTTCGATAAGGCCCGAAAGCGCGGCGTGCAGGTCGTCGAGCTCCGATTGGGTGATCTCGGGAGCGACCGTCACCGCTGACCCCTCCCTCTTGGAGTTGTGCGGTCGTGGGTAACCAGTACCCGGAGCGACGGGGGAAGGACGGAAGGGAGATCCACGCCCAGCGCCGAGCAGAGATCTAAGGCCTCGATCAGGTCGATCCGCCGCTCGCATGTTTCAATCTTCGACACGTACGCCTGTGTGCGGCTCAGTCGGGATGCAAGTTCCGCCTGGGTGAGCCCTGCTTGTCGGCGAGCGGCGCGGAGTCGCGCAATCACCTCCGCGTATCGAGGGTCGTGGATCGACGTGGGCTGGTCTCGATTCCCCAGTTTGGAGTTCGTCGATATCTTTGTCACCGGCCACATCCGAGCCGACTGGGCGGCTAACTCCAAATTCGATTATTTCACGGCCCATGACGGATGACGCTCCGCAGAGCCACACTGAGCTACAATGCCCGGGAGTCGGGAGAACAACGGGAGAACATCTTGGCCAAGCGTCACCATCTTGTGCGGGGCAGCTGGGAGTCGATCTTGGGGCGGCTCGAGGAGCTCGTGCTGGCGAACTCCGGAGAGGACGAGTTCCAAGAGATCTTCAAGCTGCTCCTCGCGAAAGTTTACGCCGAGAGCCACCATCAGTCGGAGGGTCTGTTCGCAACCGCGAAGACACCCGAGCAGACCGCTCGAAACATCGATGACTTGTTAGGTCTTGCTGCCCGGCAATGGAAGGGTGTCCTCGAGGACGCCCCAACGATGCGGCTACGACCAGATCACATTGCGGTTTGCGTCGAAGCAATTGAACATGTCGGACTTCTCGACTCGAACCTCGAAGTCTTGGATGCGCTATTCGAGGATTTGATGAGTAAGTCATCGAAGGGAGCAAAGGGCCAGTACTTTACGCCTCGCTACGTCGTCGACTGCTGCGTAAAGCTCGTAGACCCAAAGCCCTCCGAGACTGTGATGGACCCCGCTTGCGGCTCCGCCGGCTTCCTGATTCACACGCTCACTTATGTCAAAGAGCAGAATCCGAGTCTCGATTTGAAGGAGTATGCACGATCGCGAGTCTGGGGTGCGGACTTCGACCCGCGGGCGATTCAAGTAGCTCGGGCACTTATGCTCGTAGTTGGTGACGGCCACAGCAACTTGCTGCGGATCAACAGTCTCCTGACGCCGACCGCGGCGCCTGATCTGTTCGATAGCACCCCGACGGCCATGAACGAGCCGACTCTCGAGGACCTGTTGCGGACTCGATGGAGTTCGTTCAGCGGGTTCGACGTAATCATGACTAATCCGCCGTTTGCCGGCGAAGTCCGGGAACCGGAACTTCTCGGACGTTACCAATTGGCTCGTAAGTCTGGGCGTACGGAGCGCGACATTCTCTTTCTCGAGCGCTGCTTGTCTCTGCTGCGACCTGGGGGACGGTTAGCAATCGTTCTTCCTCACAACAAGTTCGCATCCTCGGTTTGGGCTTATGCGCGTCAGTGGCTGATTCAGCGCGCACAGATCGTCGCGGTGTTAGGTTTAGGTCGCTACACGTTTCTTCCTCATACAAGCCAGAAGGCAGCAATCCTTTTCCTTCGCAAGCGAGATCACATCGAGCGATCCCCCGATAAAGAGCCGATTCTCTTCCTTTTGAGCGAACGAGACGGCAAGAATTCGAAAGGCGAAATCATTCCGCGGGGAGGAGTCGCGTTCGACGCTCCCGCCTGGGTGAGAGCGGATCACGACTTGAGTGAGGTCGTGCCTGTCTTCTCGGAATTCATAGAAGCCAACGGCATCGAGTGGGCAACCCATGGCTAGAAGCGCTGTGGTCCGGGTTGCCGACCTGGACTTTGGCACCGTGCTTGCGCCCGAGCGGTATGACCCCCGGCGACAAGTCGTGAGCGAAGGTATCCCACTGACCGATGTGTGCATGATTGTTCGGGAGAGCGTCAGCAGCAGCGGCAGGGCCGGGCAGGCTGATCGCCTCTACTACGTGCTCGATACATCCGCGGCTCGGGAGGGGTTTCTCGTCATTGATCGCCCACCAGTGCCTCGGGCGGACATAGGCAGCCTCAAGAAGCGGGCTCAGGCGCGGGACGTCCTGATTTCGCGCCTTCGCCCTTACCTTCGACAGGTCGCCTACGTGGATGATGAGGCGGTGAACTGGGAAGAGGCCGAGCTCGCGTGCAGCACGGAGTTCTACGTTCTTCGTCCACTCGACGGCCGTAGCATCGCTTTCCTAATTCCGTTCCTTTTGAGCCCGGGGGTTCAGGCTCTCCTCGCGGCATCTCAGGAAGGTGGGCATCACCCGCGCGTCAACGAAGCAACGCTTCGGAGTCTCAGAATCCCACGGGACGTGATCGCGACGCGGGCGGAAGCCTCTACCAACTTGGAGCAAGCTGCTGGTGACATGCGCCGTGCTACGCAAGTCGTCGCCAGATTGGTGGCGAAAGCATCGGAGAGCTGGGTTAACCCTACCTAAGCCCAGACTGCCGCGGGTGCGTGCCCCCGTAATTCAGCACCTGCAAACTGGGGTGTGCCCTAAGTTTCGTTGATAGTGTCAACCAAACCCGGACCGGACTTGGGCGGCGTGAGCCCAGAATCGACCGTCCGCCGAGCCCCGTCACATCCCTATCTTGACCTGTGAATGGCCCTCATCGTGTCGACGAGGGCCGAAGGGGCGCTGGGAAGGCGGCTGACGCCCCGGAGGCGGCCGACGCCCCGCAGGCGTCGGAAGGTTCGCAGTGCTGGGTCGGGGTGGTGATTCTCGCCGTTGTGCTGACGGCAAGCCCGCGAGACGGCTGCCCTATTCAAACGGCAACTTCTCCATCTCGCGGCTACAAGGTGCGAAGAAACTCAATAAGCGGTCGGAATGCGATATGACTCCAGTCGAATACGTGGTTGTCGGCGGCTTCCCCGATCAATCTCTTGCCCTTCGACGCGACCAGAGCTTGCATCTTCAATTTCGACTCGTGTGCTGCATTCATAGATACCATTCCGGTTATACAGCTAGCGAACGGCTCAACACATCCCATGTGAGGATCGCCGGCCATGCAGTCGAGGAAGATATCTTCAAAAACGCCATTTCCTGAGTTGTCGGGAGAGATGAAGACAGTCACGTCGGGTGTTCCCCGTGCTCGGCTCAATGGGGCAGCTGGAACGGATAGGCCTGCAACCTCAAGAGCACCAGTGACATTGGACCACGAAACGGCGAAGCTTTGTTCCGCGTCGCACAGAATGCCAACGGATTGGACCTCAGAGAAACCACTCGCCTTTCTGGCTACACTCAGCTTCTCACCGAGATTGGTCCTTCCGTGCAGGTCCCGCAGTCCAAGTCCCGAAATCGATTGGTCTTGCATCAACGCTGCAATCGCTCGAAACTCATCGTCGCCCTCTACAAAGAGCACCTTGCGTTGCGCAGATGCATCACCCCATTTAAGGGTCGACACCCTATCGGACCTCAAATCCAAGTTCGAGAGCTTCCCCTAGTTCCTCGGCAGTAAACCCAATGGCCTTAACTGCCTCGCCATCGCGCTCAACACGAAAGACCCGGAAGTCCTCACCGCTCGGCAACAATCCAGGATCTCGACTGAAATATCGTTGCGCAGCAGCTATACACTCAAGTGAGTGCGTTGTCGCAACCAATTGGACTCGGGACTGTCTCGTCGCCTGGTCAAGCGACGCCCAAATGGATTCGAGCACCGAGTAATGAAATCCGTTTTCAATCTCGTCAATTAGCAACAGGCCGTCGCGTGCCGAAGCGGCGTCAACAAGCAGGGAAGTGAGCTTCTCGGTCCCTTCACCCATAAGCTTCAGCGGCATCTGATGGCCGATGCCGATGTCGCCGTAGAGCTGAGCACCGATGGGAGTCGCGACAGTCGTGATGTCCTTCAGACGGGGCTCCATCATCTTAAGGCTCTCGACCAATTCTGGAACTTGCTTTTGAACCACGAGTTGTCCAAACAGTTGTGCCAATTCGTTAGGGTTCCCATCCGCTCGACTGGGCCGATAGATAGCGGGCATGGTGGCTTGAGGAAGAGCGCCTGACACGCGTAGTTGGCCGCTCTGTTCGAAGATTATGTAACCCGTAGTTTGTGGAATCATAAATCCGGACGAAGTTTGCTTCCCTGGGACTTGTAACTCCAAAACATGTGGCTGCGCCCCAAAGGCCCATACCTCCGAATCAACAATTGGTTGCCCCGGGAATAGCACAGGAGCAACTTTCTCTTGGATCTCCTGGGCGTCGATGAGGTTCCTGAGGCGCAAGGTTGACGTTTCCGAATTGTTTGTGGTGATAGCAATTTCGATTGGCTGAGAGACCTCGTATCTGTGAAACCATGCTGCCCAAGGCGCCTCAACACCGCGCATAAACGGTTGGAAGCCCCAGTTTGGTGAATTTCTGACAGGGGCATTCAGGACCAGCATGAAATTGTTGAACGGCATGTTCTTGAGCTGCAGAGCTTCAAGGACCGCGGTCTTTCCAACATTGTTTAATCCTGCAATGAGGTTGATTCGGGCCAGAGGCTCAAGGATCAGGTCTTTGAATCCTCGGAAGTGCGAAATGTTCGCGCGGCGAATGAACCGACCGTCAGTCCCTGACGATTCGAAGGTCATTGCAAACTCAGTCTCCTACGGAAACAAGGCTTGAATTGGCCGAAGTTAGCACCCCCGCGCGTGACCTGCTTGGGCTGCCTGAGCTTTGCGACGAGCCTTCACCATCGCGCACACCGACCGCCGACCTTGCGTGTGCCTGATCGTCGGCACTGTGCGCTACTCCGACCTATCCGGCCAGCATCCCCGACGACAAGACCGTTGAGTGCCATCCTGGATCAGGTGCGAATACGCGGTGGAGGTCAGCCCCTCTTCAATCGGAGCTCGCGTCACTTGGGGACTCGCGATCGCGTCGGTCGTTTTCCCCGAGACGAGGCTTGGGGTCTGATCTCATCAGTTGCCCAACGCCTCTGGCCTGCTCTGCTGGGGGTGACGTTCCTACCCACTATTTTCTTTCTGCCCGCTTTCTTCCTGCTACACGGGGCAGCGCGCTGGGTCACAGTTGGTGCGGTAGCTATCTCTGGACCATGGATCGTCGCGCTCATCACGATTGTCATGAGCGGTGCATCCGATCTCTTCATGGGCCTTGAATCGGAAGGTGACACTGCGGATGTTCTACGAAGTCTGCGGCACGACGGCTGGAAGTTGGCGAACGGCATCAAGATTCGGGGAAACCAAGACATCGACCATCTGGTTGTTGGTCCGGCCGGGCTCTTAGTGGTCGAGACGAAATGGAGTCGACATCGTTGGCCTCTCGGAAAAGACAGCGAACCGTTCATGCGGGATCGCTTGTCCGATGCCGTGGACCAGCTGCTTCGCAATCGTGAGGATGTCATTACTCAATTCGGCAAAGTCATCAACGGTGCGCCAGTTCGGCCAGTCTGCGTTGTTTGGTCGCCGGAAGATTCAGCTGGCGATGATCCCTGGGTCGATTTCGACGGCGCCCTCGTCGTTCGCGGACCCGCCCTCAGGTCGTGGCTGCGGACCTTGACTGACGTAGCACTCGACGAGCGCGGTATTGATCGAGTTTGGCAAGAGGTAACGCTCCACTACGCGCTACGCGACAAAAATGATCGCTCGCGCTCATATCGACCTCGCCGAACGATTATCAGGGTCGCCGTGGATTGGTTCCTGGCACCATTCCTCGGCTTCGTGTTGGCTTTTTATGGATTGGTGGCCGTTGTCCGCCTTCATCAGTCATGGCTTGATATCGCCGGCCCCCTGGTCTTCACGGCAGTTGGTGTTGCGGTACGACGCGTCGCTTTTCTCCGTCGGGTCGCTGTCGGCTGGATCGTAGGCTCCGTCGGGTCCGTTTTGATTCTCCTGGCCTTTGTCATCCGCGACGTCGTCAGGTAACTGGCCAGTGATCCCTCAGCCCACGGACTCAAGCAGCGTCCCAAGTTGTTCCTCGAAGCCCCGTCGCAGGGGTGCCTCACATCGCCGGCTCGGCGGCCGCCGCGGGGGACGATGAAGTCGGTTACTTGGTCGTTCTTCGGCGACCGGAAAACCAGACTCGCTGCTGATTTCGATCAACTCGGATGACCTGCCTACCGTTGTCGAGCCAGGCGCGTGCATGCACATGTGTTGTTGCTTTACTTCGATCGAGCCACCACGCGTCGTAAGTGAACGCCGACATCGGCAATGAGATTCCGAGACGTTCGATCTCGCTGAACGACATTTGGAGAGGGCCGTCGTCGGTGGAGCTGAGAAATTCATAGAGCGGGTCATACTTGGCCACGCCCGAATCTTGACATGTGCGCCAGTCAACTGGGTCGGCTGTACCCCATAACGATGGGCGGGCACCTTCTGGTGCCCGGAGCGTCAAGTGCTTGCTGTTGCGAGCGGCGCACCCCGCTCACGGACGTTTCCGCGCGCCCTATCACCTATCCCTGTATGGAGGTGCGGATCCTCAGCGCGGCTCGTCCGGTGGAGGAACGACGCAGCAGCGAAACCGGGCGAGGCGACGGGCGCGCCGGAGCGGCGCACAGTCGCGGCGTGCCTCTCCAGGTACCCGAGGGCCCCGGCGACCGCACGCTCATGCGAGGCGCGCACCTGCTCCACGGTTTCCGGCCCGCCGAGGGCGTGGAGGACGCTTACGGACTTCGGTGCGGCAAAGGTGCAGTCGAAGGCCGCGACGGTGACCCGGCCATGGCGGGGATCGAGCGCCTCGCCGCTCGTCGGATCCACGCCGGCGAGCAGCATCGTCAGATTCGCGGCGTCGACGGTCCGGTCCGCGAGGCCGAGGCCCTCGGCGAGGATCCCCCACCAGACACCGTCGGGTTCGACGAGTCCCGGCCGATCGGGTGCCGCCGCCCGCGTCGACTCGAGGTAGTACGTCTCGCGTCCTCGCCGCACCTTCGCCACGCTCAGCACGCCGAGCGACCGTACGAGGGGGCGGTCGTCCGCGACCTACCGCCGCAGAAGCGGGGTCCACCCCCGAGGCGCCCCGACGGAAGGCGTCGCTACGACGCGCCCCGGTAGCGGACGAGCGCGCGGCGGGCGACGTCGGCGGCGGCGCCGACGAGCTCGGGCGGGTCGACCACCTCGGCAGACGCGCCGAGCCGGAGAACGAGGCGGCCGACGAAGTACCCGTCGGCGACCATGATCGGAGCCACGACCCGGCCGTCGGGCAACGGCGTCGGCGGCGCCGCCACGAGCCGGTCAATGAGCACGTACGCGGACCGGTCGAAGGCGACGTGGGCGATGCGGGCATCCCCACCCCCCACGAACGCCCGGGTCCCGGTGAGCTCGGGCGGAAGCGATCTCGGCGTGACGGGTTCGCCGAGGCGACGGACGGCGGTGATCCGCGCCACCTGGAACCGTCGCCAGTCCCCGGCCAGGCCGCAGAAAGCGTCGAGGTAGAACCTGCCCTCGCGGGCGACGACGGCGTAGGGCTCGACCCGTCTCGCCGTCTCGTCGCCGCGCTTCGCCCCCAGGTAGTCGATCTCCACCGCTTCACCCGCCGCGGCGGCGGCGCGAACCGCTTCGAGGTTCTCGGGAGTGTCGAGCTCGACGGCCACGCGTTCGAGCCCGAGCGCGTTCCCGAGCTTGGCGAGGGCGGTGGCGAGCGGACCCTCCGCCTCGGCGCCCTCGACGTCAAGCATCGCCCGGGCGGCGGCGGCGAGCGCGAAGCCCTCGTCCGGCGTGAGACGTGCCGGACGCCGGAGGGCATCGAGCCCGAACGCGACGACACGCTCGTCGTCGACGATGAGCTCGAGCAGCGTGTCCGGCGTGTACGGGGGCAGCCCGCAGCAGGCGGCGAGCTCGAGCTCGCCGACGAGCGCCCGCTCGTCGAATCCGAAACGCGCCGCAAGCTCGGCGATCGAGCTCTCGCCGACGCGGGCGAGATAGCTGAGGACGGCGAGCAGCCGGCGCAACCGTGTCCCCGCGTCGAGCGGTTCGGGAGGGCGATCGACCGTCACGTCGTCTTCCCGGCTCGCGCCGCGGCCTCGAGGCGGCGAACAACGTTGCGGCGCATATCGGGAGGACCGATCACCTCGATCGCGTCACCAAAACCGAGCACCCACAACAAGAACGCCTCCTCGTCGCCGACGGGGAACACGAGGCGCACCGATCCGTCGTCGGCGCGGTCGCGCACCGCCGCCGTGCCGACGAGAGCGACGACCCCCGCGGCCTCGCGGGCGTCGACGGCGACCTCGACCTCGGTCCACTCCGGCTCAACCGGTCCATCCCGGCTCGGCTGGAACGGCACGAAGCGCAGCTCGTTCGCGGCGTCGAAGCCCTCGGGGCGCTCGTAGCCCCCGGGGGTTCCCGCGACCGGATCGCTTTCGAACCGGTCGACCCGGAAGCGGCGCAATCCCCCGGGGTCCGCCGCTTCGGCGTCCCGCCCGACGAGGTACCAGCTGCCGCCGCGGAAGACGAGCCCGTAGCCGTGAACCCGGCGGTCGCGTCCGTGGTAGGCGAAGGCCACCGGCGCCCGGTCCCGGATCGCCTGCTGGAGCAGCCCGAGCGCCGGGAGCGACGGGAGGACCGCGACGGGGGCGACATCTGCCGCCCCCTGGGAGCCGAGCTTGTGGAGGACCTCGTGGCCGGCCCCGCCCTCGAGGTGCACCGAGAGCAGCGCGAACGACAGCGCCGCTTCCTCCTCCGGCGTGAGACCGAGATCGGGCAGGTAGTACTGCTCGGGTAGGATGCGGTAACCGACCTGGTCGTCGCCGTCGACGCGCTCGACGGAGATCGGTATCCCGTTGTCGCGCAGGGTGCGTTTGTCGCGTTCGAATGCCTGGCGGAGCGCTCCCGGCGCGGCGGGGTAGCCGGCGACGGCGAGGCCGATCTCCCGCAACGACAAGGGACGGGGGGCGTCCAGCAGGGCCAAGACGAGGTTCGTGATCCGCTCGAGCCGGTTCAGCCTCGTCGACATGAACGCAATCTAAGCCCGGGGCCGGGTGCCGAGATACCGCTCAGCGGGATCGGGACCGGTGCACCGGGGGATGAACCGACGGGGCGTGACGGAACCGAACGATGACGATGCGGACGAAGGACGAACTGCGCAACGTGGCGATCGTGGCCCACGTCGACCACGGCAAGACGACGCTCGTCGACGCGATGCTCCACCAGACCGGCACGATCGCGTCCCACACCGCCGTCGTCGACCGGGTCCTCGACTCCCTCGATCTCGAGCGCGAGAAGGGGATCACGATCCTCGCCAAGCAGGCCTCCTTCCAGTTCGGGTCGCGCCGGCTGAACGTCGTCGACACCCCGGGACACGCCGATTTCGGCGGCGAGGTTGAGCGCGCGCTCGCGATGGTCGATGGCGCGATGCTCCTCGTCGACGCGTCCGACGGCCCCGGGCCCCAGACGCGGTTCGTGCTGCGCAAGGCCTTCGAGGCGGGCCTGCCGGTGGTGCCCATCGTGAACAAGGTCGACCGGCCGGACGCTCGGATCGCCGAGGTCGTCGACGAGACGATCGAGCTGTTCATCGAGCTCGAGGCGCCCGACGCGCAGTACGACATCCCGTTCCTCTACGGCAGCGCACGCGACGGCTGGCTGACCCTCACCCAGCCCGCTGGCCCGGTCGCGACCCCGCCCGCGGGAGGGGATCTCGCCGTCCTCGTCGAGACGCTCTTCGCCCATCTCCCGCCACCGTCGTTCACGGACGGCGCCCCCCTCCAGGCGCTCGTCACGAACCTCGACGCCTCCCCGTACCTCGGCCGACTGGCAATTTGCCGCGTCGTCGAGGGCACGATCCACGACGGCGAGACCGTCGCGTGGTGCCGGCGGGACGGGATGGTCGAGCCGGTCCGCGTCACCGAGCTCCTCGTCCCGTCCGGCCTCGACCGGGTCCCGACCGAGTCGGCGGGACCAGGCGAGCTCATCGCGGTCGCGGGCATCGCCGAGATCACGGTCGGTGAAACGCTGGCAGCCGCCGACAACCCGCTCCCGCTCCCGCTCCTCGTCGTCGACGAACCGAGCCTGTCGATGACGGTCGGGGTGAACTCCTCGCCGCTCGCCGGACGGGACGGAACGAAGCTGACGGCGCGCCTGTTGCGCTCCCGACTCGAAGCCGAGGTGCTCGGCAACGTCGCCATCCGACTCGTCCCGACGGAGCGCTCGGACACCTTCGAGGTGCAGGGCCGTGGCGAGCTCGCCCTCGCCGTCCTCGTCGAGACGATGCGCCGGGAGGGATTCGAGCTCACCGTCGGCAAGCCCGAGGTGCTCACCCGAGTCGTCGGCGGCGTGCTCTGCGAACCGGTCGAGCGGTGCTCGATCGAAGTGCCCGAGGAGCACCTCGGCACCGTCACGCAGCTCATCGCACGGCGACGGGCGCGCGTCGAACACATCGTCCACCACGGCACGGGCTGGGTCCGACTCGAGGGGCTCGCCCCGTCCCGCGGGCTCATCGGGATCCGCGGCGAGATGCTGACGCAGACGCGGGGTACCGCCCAGCTCCACCACTCCTTCGACCGCTACGAGCCGTGGCTGGGGGAGATCCGCCTACGCGTGAGCGGCAGCCTCGTCGCCGATCGCCGCGGCACCGCCACGGCCTTCGCAATCACGAACCTGTCCGAACGCGGCTCGATGTTCGTCGGCCCGGGCGAAGAGGTCTACGAGGGCATGATCGTCGGTGAGAGCTCCCGCGGGGACGACATGGACGTGAACGTGACCAAGGAGAAGAAGCTGACGAACATGCGGTCTTCGACGTCGGACGAGTTCGTCAAGCTCCCGCCGATCCGCCGGCTAACGCTCGAGCAGGCCCTCGAGCACGCCGCCGAGAGCGAATGCGTCGAGGTGACGCCCACGGCCGTCCGGCTCCGCAAGGCGGTGCTCTCCCAGCACGACCGGGCGCGCGGCCGCGGACGGGTTCGCCGGACCGCGAACGTCTGAGCGGGACCGCCGAACGGGGGCCGGCGCGCTTCACGCGAGGGGCGGCAGGAATCGGGTAAAGCGTAGAGGCGGCTTGCTCAGGACGAAGGTGACGAGCACGCGGACGTCGCGGACGCGCACGACGACGATCGCGAGCGGATCGTCGTGCCGGTCCGGCGGCCAGCCGAGCGCCACGCCGCTCGTCGAGAAGCTCCCCCAGTACGCGACGGCACAAACCGCTGAGCGTTGTCGTTGGAGCGCGGCAGGGATGGTGAACCTGAGACGCGGGCTCGTCTTCATGTCTCGGAGCGCCGCCGTGAGATCGCGCGAGCTCAGGTAGCGCACGCCGGCGAAGTGCCCGGTGTCGTTGACCGCGGCGCGGGCGACGGCGAGAACGCGGAAGCACGGGCTCTCGTTGGGCCCGAGGGCGTTGCGAGGTGACGTGCACGCCGCAATCCCGAGCGACGCGACGACGGCGAGTGACGCCGCGGTGAGCCGCGCGCCTTTGCCGATTCGTGACGACCAGAGGATGCGCCTGCTCATACACCCAGCTCCCCGGACACGCCCTTCACCTCACCAACGGTCGCGCGACCCCATTGCCCTGACAACCCACTTTCCACGCCGACCGGCTGGGAATCGGCCGCGGGGGCGGTCCACCGCCCGCTCCGACGCGCCACTCCGAGCCCGGCCCAGGTCAACCACCCGACCGGAAGGAAGCCCCAGAAGCTGACGATCCGGTAGGTGAGGACCGCGGCGACCGTCGACAACTCCGCCCCGCCGAACGCGACCAGCGCGATCGTGATGCTGCCCTCGACGACCCCGAGCCCGCCGGGCGTGATCGGGAGATTCGCGGCGAGCTGGCCGGCGCCGTAGGCGAGAAGCAGGCCACGCCACGGGACGGCGCCGCCGACGGCGAGGAACGCACACGCAAGACAGGCGCAGTCGAACACCCAGTTGCCGAGGGCGCCCGCGAGGGTGACCACGAGGTCCCGCCAGGTGAGCCGCAACCCCTCGAGCCGGGCAGCCCAAGCTGAGACGACGGCACCGCCGGTACGCCTCGGCCGGCCGACGAGGCGACGCGTCAACCCGAACGCGTGGACAGCCACCCGCGCCAGCCAGCGGCGTTGGAACACGATGGCGTCGGCGACGACCGAGACGGCGAACACACCGAGGATGACCCAGACGAGGTCGTACGACGCGCCCTCGCTCGCCGCGAGGGCGATACCGGCGGTGGCGACGAGACCGAGTGCTGCCGCGGCGCACACCAGCGTCGCAACGAGGACCCACGCGGCGAGGGTTTCGTCCGCGCCCCACCGCCGGTAGAAGCGATAGACGTAGATGCTCGAGAACGCCGGTCCCCCGGGAAGCGAGTCCGCGATCGCCGCGGAGGCCGCACTCAACGCGGCCATGGAACCGAGCCCCATTCGCACCCCGCCGACCTGGAGAAGACGCCTCTGCAACACGCCGAACGACACGAGTGACGCGATCTCGAAGGCGATCGCGAGACAGAGCCAGCCGACATCGAGGTGGGTGAGCTCGGCGGAGGCGCCGACGAGCTCGCCGCGCTGGCCGTTCAGGGCCCAGAACGCGAGGGCCGCGAGCCCGAGCCCGACGACGAAGCGCAACACCTGCCACGAGCGCGTGCGCGTGATCCGACGCAGCCGGGCCCTCCACGACACGCCGAAGCGTACCGTGGCCGCTCCTCTGGGCCACCGCTCCGTCCCCGCCGTCACGAGAGCCTCCCCTGCCGGTCACCAGCCCGCGCGGACCTCGCGGAAGACTCGACTGACGGCTCTGCCGACATCTTCGTCTAGGCCGAGGACGCGACGGCGAACCAGTCCGAAGGGAGTTTGAGGCTTGACGCGAAGCTCAAACCCGTGACCGTCGTCGTCGACGTCGTGCCCGATACGACAATGAGCTCGACCCGGCCGCCGAACGATCCCCGCCGATTGCGCGAGATGATCGAGACACCGACGACCCGCCCAATCCCGCGGAAATCCCGGTTGACGAGCGCGGCTGAGACCGAAGTCCGCCAGGTGTGGTTCGGATTGCACTCGAGTGGATTCCCCTGCACCACGCAGACGTCGCCCACATCCGGAACCGCGGAAAAGGCGCTCTGGGCGGTCCACCCCCCGGACGAGGCGGAGTACGAGGTGAGCGCGACGGCACCGGTCGAGGTCTCGGCGCGCACCTCGCCCGACGTGGCCGCGACCGCGGCGTTGGTCAGGGGCGATTCGAAACGCTCGCCGACATACGCCTCGCAGACCGTGTCACAGACGCTCGCGTAGCCCTCCCAACCACCGGACTCCATTTCGGACACGGCGTAGGAGCGGGACGCGATCGCCTGCGCCTCGAGGGTCTGAAACCCCCAGGCGTGGCCCTGCGGGGCTCCGGTGAAGGCCCCTGCGGTGCCCCAGGCCGGCGACTCCTCGGCGGGGACGACACCGTCGAGATACGACTGCAGCGGAAGGACGTTGAGCGTCCGCTCGTATCCGGTTCGGTCGTACGCCTCGATGTCGCCACGGACGACCTCATCGATGCCGTCGTATCGGCACAGCGTGAGGAGCGTCTCGGGCGCGGCGTTGGGGCTCGCGTCTGCCGGGCGGATCGTCGGATCGACGTACCCCGTCGCGATCGGCCTCGAACCGCCTGCGGCCGCCTTAGCCGCGCTGCACGAGGCCCCCTCGTACACGCTCCAAGTGCCGGCGCGCGTCAGCCGGAGGTCGACCGCCACTCCGGCCCGGACAGTGAGCACCCGCGACGTGACCGTCGACGTGGTCGTCGGCGGCAGCGTCGTGGCCGATGTCGTCGTGGCCGATGTCGTCGTGGCCGATGTCATCGTGGCCGATGTCGGGGAGGTCGTCGTGGTCGGAGACGTGGTCGTCGTCGTTGACGTCGAGGATGTGGTCGTGGTCGAGGAAGTGGTCGGTGGAATCGTCGTCGTCGAGGACGGCTGTGTCGACGTTGTCGGCGCCAGTGTCGTCGGAGGCGTCGTCGACGTCGTCGTGGTCGGGATCGACGTCGTGGACGTCGTCGAGGACGTGGTCGTCGTGGTCGGCGGTGCCGATCCCGCGCTCGTGATCGTGAAAGCCGACGGCGACGTAACGACCGGGTCGTAGCCGACGGTGCCTTTCGCATTGACGTTCTCGAGGATCGCGACCGAGATCACCGGGTTCACCCCGAGCCTCGATCCTTTGAGACTCGACGCGACCGTCCCTCCGTAGAAGTGGTCGAGGATCTGCGTATAGGTCTCGTGGTAGCGGACCGCGTCGCCGAAGGCCCCCCACTGGCCCATTCCGAACCCCGGACCGAAACCGTGGCCGACGAAGCTGAACGACGTGACCGGCGGCGCGGTCGCGGCACCGGATGAAGCGACCAGGATCGAGAAGGCGAGGGCGGCGCAGGACGCGAGAACAACGCACGTCCGGGGGCGTGGAACACGGCGCGGATGAACTGCACCGTGACGGACGATGCTGCTGTGCATATTGGTACTGATGTTACGTTCGTCTGCGTTGGCGGCGGCGCGCGATGCCTACGGGCTGCGAAGCGCCGCCTCGATCGCCTGGCGGAAGGCCGCGGCGGCGATGTCGGGCGTGAAACGGGCCGCTCGGGCCCGTCCGGCGGCAATGAGGTCGTCGCGCGCCGTGGGCTCGGTGAGGACGCGGTGCACCGCCGACGCGACGAGCACGGGCGACTTGTCGGGCACGAGCACGCCGGCGTCACCGACCGTCTCTGGCACGGCCGCCGCGGCGTACGCCACGACGGGGACCCCCCGTGCCATTGACTCGACGATCGGCGCGCAGAACCCTTCGTGGTCCGAAAGGCACACGAACACGGTCGCCGCCTCGTAGTAGGCGACGAGCGCCCCGGCCGACACCGATCCCGGCAGGCTGACGGCGTCCTTCAGCCCGAGCGCGACAGCGAAACGGCGCAGCGCGTCGATGTACGCGCTCCCCATCTCGCGCCCGACGAGGTGCAGCCGGGCGTCGCGGTCGTAGACGCGCCGATAGCAGGCAAAGGCCTTCACGACGTCGTGCTGCGCCTTGTGCGGCGCGATCTGGCCGACGAACAGCCAATCCGCGCCGCCCGCTTCTTTCAGCGAGATGAGCCTCCGCAGCGCCACCGGGTCCGGCGACCGCTCCAGGGCGTCACCGTCGCCGAGCAGCGGAACGACCGTCGTGCGCCCGAACCCGTTCTCGTCGAGCTCCGCCGCGTTGTAGGCCGACCGGGCGATGGCGAAGGGCACGAGTGGGGCGAGCTGCTGCAGCTGCCGGCGGCCGAGTCGCGACTCCTCGCCGAGGGGCGGGAGCCAGCGTTCGACGAGCGGAGCTGGCGTGATGTTGTGGTAGTCGAGGAGCTTGCGTCCCGGGTGACGGGCGACGACGTCGCCCGTCGGACCGCCGATCGAGCACTGGTAGAGGATCCACTGGCTCCCGTCTTCGACCATCGGCAGCTCGTCCAGGGGATGGACCCGTCCCGCGCAGCCCGGACCAATGATCGAGGCGTAGATCTCCGACACGAATCCCATCTCGCGCAGCAGTATCTGGGCGACGAAGGTGTGATTGCTCACCGCGTCGTGCTCGATGATCGAGGGGATCACCTGGTCGATTCGCGCTGGACGGCCGGGCGCGACTCCCGGTCCCGTCGGGTTCACCGGTCCCTCCGCGCCGCCAGGACTCCGAGCGGGCGTTCCACGATCGCGAGCACCCGCCGAAGGTACGGTCGCGCCGGTCGCGGCACGAAGAGCCGGGCGACCCGCCGTAAGACGAGCGAACGCTCCGAGTAGCGCGGGGCACGCAACGCCACCGTCGCCGACCGCTCGAACGCACGGTCGAGATCGGCAGTCATTTCCGCCGTCCAGAGCCCTGTTGCAGCGAGATTCCGCACATCGGCGCGAGCCGCGTCGAGGATCGAGGTTGCCGCCCGGCCCGATCGCTCGTTCACGCCGACGCGCCGCTCGGTTCGACGCGACTACTCACGGGCTCGTGACCCGGACGGAACCGGGCACGACGACCTCGATGCGCATCGGGAGCGCCACCACGCCGGTTGCCTTGCTCGGGTTCATCACCTCAAAGTCGCACGCCGGCTCGGCGAGGCCGATGACGACACCACCCGCGTCGCGCACATCGATGTTCACGAGATAACGGCCGTCGAGGAGCGGCAACGAGTCAAAACAGAACGTCACGGACCCCGCCCCCGTCGCGAGCAACATGGCCTCCTCGGATCCGCTGCTCCGGGTCGCGAACAACGTCTGATCCTTGTCGGAGAGGATCTCGATCGCGAACTGTGCGCCGTCAACAGCCGAGTGCACCGCGTACTCGACACGGATCGTCAACGGCTCCCCGGTGACGACATAGGGGCGTTCGCCGATCCCGGGGTGCTCGACGGTGACCGAGGTGATCTCGACCTGGGGACGGGCCGGAGCGACATCGATGTCGACGCTGACTGGCAGTTCGGCTTCGGGCACAGGGGTGGCGTCGAGGGCGAGGAGGCCCTCCTTGAACACCCTGATCGCCTCCCCTGGCGGCGCGTAGGTGACGAGATGACCGGCGTCGAACACGAGGATCTCGTCACAGATCGAGCGCAGCATGTCCGACGAGTGCGAGACGACGACGATCGTCCGCCCGTCCTCCTGGAACAGCTTCACCCGCTCGAGACACTTCTGCTGGAAGCGCTCGTCGCCCACGCTGAGCACTTCATCGACGAGCAGGATGTCGGGATCCATGCTCACGGCGATCGAGAAGCCGAGCCGCACGGTCATGCCGGACGAGTAGTACTTCACCTGGTTGTCGATGAAGTGTTCGAGCTCGGCGAACTCGACGATTTCGTCGAACCGGTGGCTGATCTCCCTGCGCGAAAGCCCGAGGAGCGACCCGTTCAAGAAAATGTTGTCGCGCCCCGAAAGGTCCGGCTGGAACCCTGCGCCGAGCTCCAGCATCGCCGCGACCTTGCCGCGCACGACGACCTGGCCGAAGGTCGGCTGGAGGATCCCAGCGATGCACTTCAGCAGCGTCGACTTGCCCGAGCCGTTGCGACCGAGGATCCCGACGGTTGAGCCCGGCTGGATCTCCGCTTTCACATCGCGAAGTGCCCAGAACTCCTCGTATGGGATGTGCCCGAGGTGCATCAGGCGCTCTTTCAGCGACGAATACTTCTCGAGATAGAGGTGGAAACGCTTCGAGACGTTCTGGATCTCGACCGCGGAGCTCACGTGGACTCAGAGCTCCTCAGCGAAGTTGCCGCTGATACGCCCGAAGATCAGCATCGCGCCGAAGAACAGTCCGATCGAGACGACGAGAAGCCCCCCGAGCAGCTCCAGGAAGAAGTGGTACGGGTAGTTCGCGAGCACGACGTAATGCGGGTTACCGGTGATCTTCACGAACACATGGCCGTATATCGCCCGCTGGAACGCGATCACGACGGTCGTGATCGGGTTGGCGAGGTACAGCTTCTCGAGCCACCCGAGATTGTGCCGGGCGAACATCCCGTAGACGAGGTCGTAGCTGTAGATGATCGGCACGCCCCAGAACCAGGCGTTCAGGAGCACGAGGATGAGGTGCTCGATGTCGCGGA
>Ga0116103_1000386_pt1 | contig 29730 bp, 19 predicted proteins | sample June2015DPH_4_10_2_FD_89714 | JGI IMG/M metagenome (GOLD analysis project Ga0116103, IMG submission 89714) | Peatland microbial communities from SPRUCE experiment site at the Marcell Experimental Forest, Minnesota, USA - June2015DPH_4_100 | ecosystem: Environmental > Terrestrial > Soil >...
AACGCCTCCGGGCGTTGGGAGAGCAGCGCGGGGTTGATGCTGGATTTGTGGTACAGAAACCACTGCAGACCGGTGTTGTTGTCGATGGCTAGCGCGGACTTTGATCCAAGCGCGCGAATGTAACCTCCAATCCAGTTGGTTGTGCGCGCCGCGAAGTTTTCCTGGGTGAAACGGTGCATGGCCGAAACCGGCACCGTCACCCCCGCGATGTAGGCAAGCACGGCGCCGATCACCACCGGCCAGTGCCGGCGGTGGCTGGTCAGCCGGGGCAGCACAAAGATGAAGGCGAAAATCAGCAGCACGTGCGCCGGCAGGCTGAGGCGGCGGATGATGGGATCGTCCCACTTGCCCCAAAAATAGCATAACATGAGGCCCGTGTGGGCGAGCAGTCCGATGATAAAGATGCAAAAGACCGCGGTGGCTGGCTCAAGAGCGAAGATCTCGCGATGGTGTTTGTAAAGCGTGAGCACAAAGAACCCGACGCCAAAGGTGCCGAAGATCGCGACCAGCCAGGAACTCGGCTGCGTACCGTCAAAACTGAAAAAGAAGTTCATCGCATGACCCACGTTTTCGTAGAAATACTGCAGTCCGAACGGCTGCGTTGCCCCGGCCACGTCGTTCAGCTGCCAGATGGTTTGCGAGAGATTGAAGACATTGTGCTGCAGTGGCACCAGCACCAGCAGTAATGGCGTAAGGATCAGCGGCCACGGCAGATCGGCGCGGCGCTCACGCCACCACACGTAGAAAACCGTGGCGCCCACCGGCAGGATGAAAAGTGCCGACTCGTAGCGGACCTGGGCGAGCAGCACGCCGGCGAGCACAAAGGCGCACAACCGGATGGTTTCCGGCCGCTCCGCATAGCGCTGGCCCAGCCACAGGGTGAGCACGATCATCACCATGTTCAGCAGCTCAAACCCGCCGCCGGTGGCGTTCTGCGCAACCAAGGGGACGGAGCAAAGCAGCAGTACCGCGGCCGCACCCGCCGGGGGCCCGCCCAGCCGGCAGCCGAGCAGATAGAAAAGTGCCGTGAGGGCGAGGCTGAGCAGACCGTTAAGCACAAAAGCGTTGGCCACCCGGTATCCGGTGAGGTCGTGAACCAGCGAAAGCAGGAAAGGAAAGACGAGCGGCCGTTTGTCCACATAGATGTTGAACGGCGTGAAGTTGCCGGCGTAATCATAGCCGCGCACGATCACCGCTGCTTGGCGCTCGAAGTGCATCTGCATCGCCGTCGAACCGAGCACGACTTCATCGGACACGACCTTGAATTCATGTCGCTCGTGAAGATGAAGAAAGACCGTCGCGCCCAGCACCAGCAGGCCGGCGCGCCACCAGCCGCGCACGATGCGCAGTTCCGGCCAAGCGTCGCGCAGGCTGCGGAAAAAGTACCACGCGAACAGTACAAAGGCGAGCAGCACCAACCAGTAGCCGCCATGCCGGACAACGTTTACCGCCTGCGGGGGGGTGAAGGTTACGAAACCCAACACCAGCGAAAGCAGGATGATGAGCGCCAGCAGGATGGATCGCTTGGACATGAATAAAAAAGCCGCCCGCATTATCTGCGGGCGGCTTCGCAATTGAAAACCAAAAACTTACTGGGCGTAAGTATACGGCCGGACGCCCGCAATGCTGGTCACCGTGATCGTGACCCCCTGGGTGAACGCAGTAGGATAGGTCTCGTTGGCCACCGTGTTCAGCGCCTTGATGTAGTTCGAGGAGCCGACGAGTGCGGCAATGACCGCCGTGGACGTGCCGTTCTCCAGGAAGTACTGGTCAGCCGCCGCACCGAGTTGGCGTATGTTGTTCAACACGGCCTTGTCCTGCGAGCTGGCGCGCACCTTCTGGAACGCGGGAATGGCCATCGCGGCCAGCAGGCCGATGATGACCACGACTATCATGATTTCGACAAGGGTGAAGCCCTTGTTGGATCGAATGTGTTTATTCATGCGTATTGGATGATAATATATTGATGATAAGAACTACTCCCCGGAATGAGGATTAGCACCCACATCACATTCCAATCGGAAACGTTCTTCAAGGGTATTTGTGGCAAAATGGCGTAAAAAGCGGTCTTGAGATTCACCCCATAATGCCAAGGCTTGATGGGGCTAACTCATCTGCAAACCAATAACTTAACCTGCTTTAAGGCCTTTCAGCCAGATCTTTTCTTCCCGGTTTTCTTTAGAGACCGATGGAGTGTTGCTCCCGGGGATCGGGAGATCCTTCGGGCGGTAGGTTTCCCCGCCCCTGGCGGGGCCAATAGTGCCGCCACGGAAATTTCTTCCGCATCCTTCCAGAGTGATTCGAGCCGGTACTTGGCCCGGTTCCCCGTGGTGAAAAGGTGCACCATGATCTCAAATGCGTCGAAAACCGTCCAGCCGCTGCCTTGTGTGTTCTCCACCCCTATGATCGGCACCCGGGCGCCATCGAGTGCTTTCTCGAGTTCAACGCGCAATGCCCGCAGGTGCGGTTCCGATGTGCCTGTGGCCAGCACAAGGTAGTCGGTAATCGACGATTGCGCCGTCACATCAAGCACTTGCAGGTCTTCGGCCTTCTTGTCGTCGAGCGCACGCACCACCAGTTTCAGTAACTTTAGGGAATTGTCAGAAATCTTTTTGCGGGCGGCGGCAGATTCTTTCATGCAGTTTAGCGGTAGAGTTTGTGGGCTTCAATGTAGGCAATGACCTTTTGCGGACAAAAATAATGCAGCGACAAACCCCGCTGTACTCGCTGCCGCAACTCGCTGGAACTGATTTCAATCAGGTGGCCGTCGCAGCGATGAAGGCGCAGCCCGGGAATGTCGGGTGTCTTCTTGGCGGGATGGCCTGGCCGCTCCAGAAAAATAAACTCCAGCATCCCCGCCAATTCCGTGATATCCTTCCACAAATTCATTTGGGGCAGCTGATCGCCGCCAATTATCCAAAACAGCTCGTCATGGGGGAACATCGCCCGGAAATAACGCGCCGAGTCGATGGTATAGCTCACACCACCCCGCTGCAGCTCCACGTCGGAAATCTCGAGCCTTTTGTCCCATTCTATGGCCAAATGCAGCATGTCCAGCCGGTCCCAGGGATTTGACTGCATCTCTTGGGGTTTGAGTGGCGCCTGTGCCGCTGGCACAAGAATGAGTCGGTCGAGTTGGTATTGCTCGTAGACGTCCTGTGCGGCCAGGAGGTGGCCGAAATGCACCGGGTCGAAACTGCCGCCTAGAAATCCGATCTTCAAGCCAGTCGCCCGTCGTGCGGGTTAGAGGTTTCTGCGGTTGCGGCGGTGGTAGATCATGCAATCCAGGATGCCCTCACACCTAAAACGGATTCGCTCGTGAGCAAGGCCAAACATGCCCGGCTCCGGGCACGTTCGAAGAAAGGCTCACTGAAACAGGGCCCTCCGCTGTCACCGAAACTCTGCCGACACCTTCCGCAATGGCGGAGGATGGCCGGACTTGCGTCGCTCTTATGGGTTTCCCTGACATGCCAGTACCGCAGAACGCTTGTGGCCAAGGGAAGGATGATCAGGGGTCATCCCCATGCGGAATGTGATTGTGATTGATCCAATCCGCATCTGGCATGTTTCTGCATTTGATGAATCCCCTTCCGACTCCAGGCGGGCACCAACGTTCACTGAAATGGCAGATGTTTGCCCTTTCATTCACCGCCCTGTTTCTGGAACTGATGGTGATTCGTTGGGTGCCCTCGGTGGTACGGTTGATTGCCTATTACGCCAACCTGATGCTCCTGAGTTCATTCCTGGGCCTGGGCGTGGGCGCAATGGCCAGCGAGAAGAAATGGCGGCTTTTCGAGTGGTTCCCTGTTTTCCTGGCGAGTGATATCGTATCGCTGGTGCTATGCCGGCATATGGCATTGGGGACTGGCAGCACGGAGATGCGGTTTTTTGCGCCCCATCCGGAGATACTGAATTACGCGGTCTTGATCGGGATTTTCACGTTCAACGCACTGTTGTTTCTGCCGCTGGGTCAGAGGATGGGCCTTCTTTTCAATTCGCTGCCGCGCCTCTCGGCCTACGCGTGGGACCTTGGTGGCAGTCTGTGCGGCACCCTGTGTTTCGGCCTTTTTTCCCTGAAACTTTTTTCGCCTATGCTGGGCATCGTCGTGGTGATGGTGATTTACTTGGCCGGCTCGCCTACTCGCCGCTGGCTGTTCAGCGCTCCCGTGTTCGCCGCCATCCTGGCGGTCTTGTTCATCACCCGTGAACGTGAAGCCATTTGGTCACCGTATTACCACATCGTTGTCCACAAGTTCGTAGTCCCCGAGATCCCGGTAATGGAGCCCGTCCCGAACCTGCGCACCATGCGCGATCCCCCGGTTTATGCCGTGCTGGTCAATCAGCTCGGATACCATTTCGATGCCACGCTCGACCTGGGTCGGTACACGCCTGGCACGGCCAAAGCCCGGCACATATCGCAGCTGTGGGAAGGGTATCGGCTGCCGTACGTCCTCTGCCGGGGACGCAAGCGGGTCTTGGTAGTTGGGGCGGGAGGAGGCCTCGATGTGGAGGCAGCCCTGGCCTCCGGGGCCGAACGTGTCGACGCCGTGGAGATCGATCCGGTGATCGTCCAGATCTCCCGGCGATTCAATGCTGGCGCGCCCTATGCCGACCCCCGCGTGAACGTGCACATTGACGACGCCCGTTCCTTTGTCTCCAAGGCCCAACCGGGCTATGACTTGGTTGTCTTTGGCTTCCTCGATTCGCAAGCGTTGTTCAGCAGCATGAGCAACGTCCGTCTGGATGGGTATGTTTACACCGTGGAGGGCCTTCGGGCCGCCTATGCGCTGGTTAACGAGGGGGGAATGCTCTCGTTGTCGTTTGCTGTCTGGCGGGACTGGCTGGTGCCGAAGTTGTTCCGGATGGTGGCGGACGCAACGGGGCGCGAGCCGCTCCTCTACGTGCACGAACACAACATGATCCTGTGTGTCCCCAAAGGGGAAAATCCCAAGGCACCGCCCGCCATTTACCATTACTACCGAGCGGTGTTTGATTCGCCTCCCCACCCCGATGTTGCCACGGATGACTGGCCCTACCTCTATCTCTCTAGGGAAACAATCCCGGCCGATTACCTGATTGCGATCGGCAGCATGCTCGTGCTGTCAGTCGCCGCGATCGCTGGACTGCGACGGCGCCAGTTCGGACGGTCGGATGTGTTCTTTGGCCTTCTCGGCATGGGCTTCATGCTGCTGGAGACCAAGAGCATCAGCGACAGCACGCTGTATTTCGGCACCACTTGGTTTGTCACCATGGTGGTCGTGGCTGGTGTCCTCCTGATGGTACTGGCGGCCAACCTGGCGGCGGAGCGCTTCCCGCGATTCTCCCTTTGGATGTATGCCCCCCTGTTCGCTGCATTGGCCGTGCTCTACCTCGTACCACGCCAGCAGATTCTCGGTCTTGATTTCTTGGGACGTTTGCTCTGGACGCTCTTGGCGGTCCCATTGCCGGTTTTCTTCGCCGGGCTGATTTTTTCGACCACCTTTCGGGACTCGGTAAGACCCTCGGCTTTGTTTGGTGCCAACTTGATCGGAGCCATGATCGGCGGTTTTAGCGAGTACCTCTGCATGGCGACTGGCAGCCACCAACTCTCGCTGCTGATGTTTGTTGCCTACTTGGGGAGTCTGGCAGCAATGCTGGGCTCCAAGCGAACGAGCGGGCCGGCACTTGGATGAGGCGGAGGCTGGGGCCCGCCGGCTAAGGGAAGGCTACCTCATATCTCTTGCAGGCAAGATCGGCCTTTCCCAAACAACTGCGCACGCGGCGCCGCGTGCGCGGAGTGCCCGGGGCCGGACTCGAACCGGCATGGCCTTGCGGCCAGGGGATTTTAAGAACGAAAAAGTGAAGTTTTCTAGGCCCCTGATTCAAAGCTGTTCAAACTCGTTTTTTCAGAGGAGAAATCGCGTCTTTTCTCGGCTTATTTCTACAACTCCGTACGCATCAAATACCGAGGGCAGAAACGCCGCCAAAGTATCACAAGGTGTAGCACAATTTCGTATTTTTCGGCGTTTTTCCTGCACTGAGGAATTCCGAATCCCCAGCGTCTGAACAAGGGTGTTTTTGTTATCAATGGTACACGGCGAACAAAATAAAGCCACAATCCACCGGCTGACGACCAAAAGACGGGCTGTTTAGATCAACCATTGATGCCGACTATCCCAAAGTGATGGCGTTCGTGCACGGCACCAATCCAATTCGCCGTATTCGGTGACTGTTGTGCAACTCGCCGGTGCGACGCCAGCGCCACGGATGAAGGCATCAGAAGAGAAATGGCCACGCGCACGGGTTCGCTTTTCCCAAAAACTCACGCTCCGCTTCTTCCCTTTTGGCGACGTCGGTCACCGCGAGATATTCTGCAAATAGCAATTCGGCAGGAGCCGCGGAACTTACTCCCGTCAGGTAGGCGTCGATGGAATTGATCAAGTAATCATAAGCCGCCCGCGGCGCCGCGGGTTTGGCTAGGTTGTTGGGATGGCTCGCCGGCTGGCCGTCGCGAAGAAAGAAGGCCAAGCGAGCCGCATTCCCCGCACATTTGCGGATTGTATTGTGCTCTTCGCCACCGGCGACCCATTTGAGCCCGAAGAGAAACTCCCGCAACGCTTCCGCGAGCTTCCGCCGAAAGGTATATCCCCGACCGAGGGTCAGATGGACGCAAGCGATTGCATGTCCGGCCTCAACCTGTCCCAGTATTTCCAAGACGTGCTCGATTTCGGCTTGTTCCTTGGGCGTGCCAGCCGGGAATTTTCCCGTGTAGCAGCGGGCTTCTAGAACTTCGCGCAGCATGGAGCCTTCATCACGCAGTGATGGCCGTTTTCTGGCGCATCGTTTAAGCCGCCGCACCACCCACCAAGCCGCCGGTCGCCAGGGCCATAATACTAGCGAGCGCAGGACTCCTCGGGGCCTCTTCGCGGCAAGTGCGGCTACCCGGATGAGGTTGTGAAGCAAACAATGCTGCGCATCTAACGCCGCTTCGTAGTCCTCAGCTTCATCGGCGTCGCGAAATTCGCGTCGAGGTGGGCCTGTGCCAACCAGTAGGCCCCATAAGTGAGGCGTCTTTATCCAGGCGCGAGAGTACTCCCACACCGCGCGCCGATTCAATGGAAGCAAATCCTGCGTGTATTTTCCCTGCATGATGCGATCAGTCGCACATCGAGCGGCAAGCCGGGCCCGCTGCCACGGCCGAAGCCTGCGGTCGGTCAAAAACTGGCCGCCTAGTTCAATCGCCTTGTCGTTTTCCGCCCTATGCGTGTGGGCTTCCAGCACAAGGTGCGCCAGTGCCAAACGGCGCGGGTGCCTATCCAAAAGCTCAATAGCGTCTGACGACTCCAGAGATTCGGTAATGAACGCCAAGAACAGGCGCACATCATCGGGCGAAAACTGGCCCACGGCGCGTTCAATTACTGCAGGAAAGTCCGCCCCGCCTTGCGTAGCAATAGTTGTATCAGCAAACGCGGCGAGGCAGTTATGGTGGTCTGAGACTAGGAGATTGCATGGTACCAGACCCGACCATTTCGCGATCGTCTCGACGAACCGTCGCCGAAAGGGTTGACCCTCGATGTCCGCCCAGAATTTGGACTCATCGTGGTGCAACCAGTAGAGCTCTGTGCCAGCGTGTTCGGCCAGGATCGCGCCCATTGCAGGCCGGACGTCCAGATCGGAGCCGCTGTATCCCGCCACGATGATCACCTTTGCGGCCTGCAGGCATTCCAGAGCACGCTTGATGCTCGGGTCGATGCGGCACTGCGAAACGGCCCGGAAAGTGAGGACCATGCTCTTAAAATCGTCGGCGCTGCCATGTAGCTTCCGGAGCGTCACGCCAGCCCCGATGGGCGACGTAAGTATACGTGCGCGCCCACTTCCGTGTGGCACCCGGCCAAGGGGCAGGCCGCATTGCTGAAAGGCGCTCTCCAAACATAGGTCGTAGTTGGTCGTCACTACGTCAACGTGCACCCCTCTCGCTGTGAGGTTCCGCGCACACGCCACAAGACCTTGATGATTAAAATTCGGCTGCCGGAATGACGACGAACAAAACCCCTCGGCAAAAATCTGTTCAACAGCTTTCGGCGTGGCCTCATGCAACGCCCCTAGGAACGCCTCAAAAGGCAGTTGACGGCCCTGCTTGTATTTTAGCTCCTGCCAAAATTCTTTAGTGCGATAGCGGTCGATCAGTCTGACCAAGAACGAATCTTTGCTTACGTCTTGGATCTGGGACAACGCGTCAAATACACCTGCCTTGAAAGTTTCAACTGACGGGAGATTACTCGGAGGCGGCACAGAAATCGTCGCGCCGACAATGAATACCACCGACTCGCCAGGATGCATTCTGGCGAGTGCCGCATTGAGATCCGCGTGGGAACGTGTGAGGAACGGCCCCATTATCCAAAGGTTTTTGGTGCCCGGGGCCGGACTCGAACCGGCACGGCCCTTCGGCCAGCAAATTTTAAGTCTGCAGCGTCTACCATTCCGCCACCCGGGCTGAAAGTGAGCACGAAGTTTTGCGACCGGCACCGAAAAATGCGAGCTTCTGATGCGCGCCCGGCCGCTTTCGTCTCAACTGAACCAGTGCTCCGCCGGCCGGCTCAGAAACTCCTCCAACGAGAGGCCCGACGCGCCGACCAGCAACGATTTCTTCGGCTTAAAGTGCTTCGCGAACGCCGCCAGGCCGGGCAGCGCGTCCTTGCGCCGGCCGCTTTTCACCTCGATCGCGACGCACTCTGCGCCGCGCTGGAGCACGAAATCGACCTCGTGATTCCGCTCGCGCCAGTAGGTCACCTCGATGCCGGTGTGCACGCTGGAATTCACCAAATGGGCCCCCACGCACGTTTCCACATAGCGGCCCCAGGCATCGCTGTCATTGCGGGTGGCTTCGAAAGTCTGGCCGCTCGGGGCCGACATCAGCGCGGTATTGAGCACCTGCAGCTTCGGGCTTGATCCGCGCTGCCGCACCTGCCCGTGCGCATATTTGGCCAGTCCCATCACCATGCCCGCGCCTTGGAGCAATTCCAGGTAGTGCGCCAGGGTCACGGTGTTGCCCGCATCCTGAAGCTGGCCGAGCATTTTCTGATACGAAAGCACCTGCCCGGAATAGGCGCAGCCGAGCTGGAACAGCCGGCGGAGCAGCGCCGGCTTGTCCACCCGCGTCATGAGCAGAATATCGCGCGAGATCGTCGTCTCGATGAGCGCATCGACGATGTAGTTACGCCACCGATCCGGTTCGCCGATCAGGGGTGCCGAACCCGGGTAGCCGCCAAAGAAAACATACTGGTCCACCGTCCAACCGAACGCCTCGCGCATTTCCGCGAACGCCCAATGGGGTATCGGCACGACCTCAAACCGCCCGGCGAGACTTTCGGTCAACCCCTGTTGAATCAGCAACGGCGCCGAGCCCAGGAGCATGACCTTGAGCGCGAGCCCCGCGTGCGTATCCTCATCCCAAAGCCGTTTCACCATTTCGGACCAGCCCGGCACTTTCTGGATTTCGTCGAGCACCAGCATCGCTCCCGCCGCCTGCTCCCGAGCGCGCTGCCGGCCGGTTTCCCACTGCTGTTCCAGCCAGATTCGGTCGCGCAACGTCGGCTCGTCCGCCGAGGCGTAATGCGACACCATCCCGGCTTCCGCCATGACCTGACGCGCCAACGTGGTCTTGCCCACCTGCCTCGGTCCGGCCAAAACCTGAATAAAACGACGAGACTCCGTCATTCGTTTCTTGATAATCTCAAATAGCTTAGGTCGCTTCATACCATTTACTCAGAGTCCTGAGTAAAATTACTCACCGACGCTTGGCAAGCTGTTTCATCCCCAACAAGACACCCGCCACACCTCACCTGCCCCGAATAGCCGCCCGCTCCGCCGCGTCGAGTCAAGACAGACCGCAGCACAGCGAGGAACGTCTTGACCGGCGCGTAAAATTGGGCGGCTCGGGCAGGGGGAGAACACCGGGACACAGAGATTCATGCCGCCCCTTGAGATGGTGCCGCACACAGGGAGCCCGGAGCAATCTGCGGCGAGCAGCGCGAGCCGCAGTTTGCGCAGGTTCTCCCCTCCCCACCGGGACCAAGCAGTCGGCCGGGGTTGCGCCGCGGCGGACCGCGCAGCGTCCGCCCGCACAGCAACTCCGGCTGTCTGCCTCTGGTCCCCTGTTCCGCTTAGGAATCGCCGGCGCCGTCCCGCGAGGAACGCATGCGTCCGCCCTGGCAGTGGCAAGAGCTACACCAGCAGGTCGTCGTAGCGGCAGCGCAAGGCCTGCTGCAGCCGGTGGATCGTCGTAGCCAGGATGTCCAGCTGTCCCGCCTCGATTTTCTGAATGGTGCGCGGGGCCAAGTCGGCCAGCTCCGCCAGTTTCTCCTGCGTCAACCCCCTCGCGCGCCGCTGCCGGCGAACGTTTTCACCGACGGATTTCAACCATCGGCGCTTTGTGACTGAATGGAGCGCAGCGGACACGCCCCATTAGGCCGTATTTCCAACTTGCCTAACACGACCCTATGGGTCGTATTTCCCCCGCCATTAGGCTACCCCGAGAGCCTGCCGCATAGGGTGATGAAACCTCATCACCAGAAACAAACCCGGCGTTGTGCTCACTGTGGCCAGCGCTTCACGATCAATCCGCGGGTGGGCAAGCGCCACCGCTTCTGCGCCAAGGCTGAATGCATCAAGACCAGTCGCATCGTCGCTCGAAAGAGATGGCTGAGAAAAGGCGGCCGACAGTATTTTGGCGGCAGCGTGGACACCCAGCGGGTGCGCACCTGGCGCCAGATGAATCCGAAATACTGGCGCCGGCGAAGCCGCATCCGGCGCCGTCGGCGCAGCGACTACGTGCTGACCAAGAGCCTGGCGGCAACGTTGAGATATGTTGCGCTACAAGATTTGATTGACACGCATCTCGCTCTGAAAATCGGCATGATTTCCCATCTCACGGGATCTGCGTTACAAGATGTGATAGCCAAGGAAATCCGCCGGCTCATGCTGCGCGGGCATGCCATTTTGCGGGGCAAAACACCCAAAGCGTGACTCCAGCCGACCCCCGGCGCGTTCGGGAGACGGATGGTGCGCGCCATAGAGCCCCATGGGCGGACAGGGTCAACTACCGCTCGCGGCTGCGACCGGCGGGCTGCTGCCGGTCGCGGCCTATGTGCGCATGTCGACGGAGCACCAGCAGTATTCCACGGCAAACCAACTCGACCGGATCAAGGAATACGCCGCCCAGCGCGGGATGGAGATTGTCCGGGTGTTCGCCGACGAGGGCAAAAGCGGGCTCAGTGTGAAGGGTCGCGAAAGCCTGCGCCGGTTGATCGCGGAGGTGGAGTCGGGCCAAGCCGGGTTCAAGGGCATTCTGGCCTATGATGTCAGCCGCTGGGGCCGGTTTCAGGACGCCGACGAGAGCGGTTATTACGAATACATCTGCAAACGCGCCGGCATCGGTGTCCACTACTGCGCCGAGCAGTTCGAAAACGACGGCAGCCCGACATCGAACATCATCAAGAGCGTCAAGCGCTCGATGGCCGGCGAATACAGCCGGGAACTTTCGACGAAGGTTTTCCAGGGCGCATGCCGGCTGATCCAGATGGGATTCAAGCAGGGCGGAGCCGCGGGTTTCGGCCTGCGCCGCATGCTCATCGACCAGGCCGGTCAACCGAAAGGCACGCTCAAGATCGGCGAGCACAAAAGCCTCCAGACCGATCGGGTGGTGTTGGTGCCGGGCCCGGAGGAGGAGCAGGAAACGGTCCGCTCGATCTACCGGGCGTTTCTCAACGAGGGAAAAACTGAGCGCGAGATTGCCGACGCCCTCAATGCGCGGAAGGTTATCACCGACCTCGGCCGGGCCTGGACGCGTGGCACCGTCCACCAGATCCTCACCAACGAAAAGTACATCGGCAACAGCGTCTATCACCGCACCTCGTTCAAACTGAAACGCAAGCACGTCCTGAATCCTCCCGAAATGTGGATTCGGGCGGACAAGGCGTTTCCAGCGGTGGTCGATCCGGAGCATTTCGCGCAGGTGCAGGAGGCCATTCTGGCGCGAGCCAGGCGATATTCCGACGAGGAGATGCTGCACGCATTGAAGGAGCTGTGGTCACGTCACGGCCGGATTTCAGGGCTGTTGATCGATGAGCAGGACAGCATGCCCTCCAGCGCCGCCTTCCGTAATCGCTTCGGCAGCCTGATCCGTGCCTACCAGTTGATTGGCTACACGCCGCGGACGGACTATTCATTTGTGGAGATAAACCGCTACCTCCGCGGCCGGCACCCGGAGATTGTGCAGGAGGTCATCACCCGGCTCGCCGGGATTGGCGTCACGGTGGAACGCGACCCGGCGACCGAACTGCTGATTCTGGATCACGAGCTGACGGTATCGCTGGTGTTGTCCCGCTGTCTGCGCACGGAAGCCGGTTCGTCCCGCTGGATGCTCCGCTTCGAAGAAGGCCTCCAGCCGGACCTGACCATTGCAGTCCGCATGGATGAGACCAACCAGGCAATCAAGGACTACTACCTCTTCCCGGCCATCGACCTGACCGATGCCAAGTTCAGGCTGGCGGAGAACAACCACGCCCTGTTGGACGCGTACCGCTTCGATGACCTGGAGTTTTTCTTTGAAATGGCCGAACGGGTTTCCGTGGAGGATGCCGCCGCATGAAAGAGACCGATGAATCACACGTCCGGATGATCCCGGTGGACAAGATCCGGGTCGTGAATCCCCGGGTGCGGGACAAGAAGAAGTTTGAAAAGATCGTGGAGAGCATTGCCGCGCTCGGACTCAAAAAGCCCATCACGGTGACGGCCGGCAAACCTGCGGAGGATGGCACCGAAATCTTCGACCTCGTGTGCGGCCAGGGGCGCCTGGAGGCGTTTATCGCCCTGGGTCAGCAGGAAATCCCTACTCTGGTCCGGGGCCTGTCCAAGACCGACAGCCTGCTCGCCAGCCTCATCGAGAACATCGCCCGCCGCCGGGTGCGCACCCTGGATCAGGTGAAGATGATCCAGTGGATGAAGGAACAGGGGCACAGCCACGGCGACATCGCCGCCAAGACCGGCCTCGGCGAGGAATATGTGAAGGACATCCTTAATCTGTTGCGCGATGGGGAGGAGCGGCTTCTGGAGGCGGTGCTGCACGGCAAGATTCCCGTCACCATTGCCATCGGCATATCCGGCATGTCCGACGAACAGTCCCAGCGCCTTCTCGTGGAAGCCTACGACCGGGGGGCAATGACCCAGAAGACGCTGTCGGTGTTCAAGCGCATCGTCGATCAGCGCCGCTATTTCGGGAAAAACTACGGTCCCCGCAAGAATCGCGGACCCGGTCGCACCACCGCGGAAAGCCTGGTGAGAGCGTACAAGCTGGAGAGCCAGCGGCAAAAAATCATGGTCAAGAAGGCCAAACTTTGCGAGGCGCGCTTGTTGTCCGTGTCGGCCGCGTTCACGGTGTTGGTCGCCGACGAGGATTACGTCAACCTGCTCCGAGCCGAGGAACTGGGCACCATGCCAAAGTTCTTGGCGGAAAGGGCGAGGCAGGCCGCATGAAGACCACGGTCCGCGCAGCCTTCGACCTCGCCGGGATCACGCTGCCGCTCTCCGCCATCCATCCGATCCGGCAGGTGAAGCCGACCGACCATGCGTTCGGCAAATACAAGGCTGTAGTGGCCTCGATCCGGGAGGTGGGTGTGATCGAGCCGCTCATCGTGCATCCCCAGCGGGGCTCGCGCGGCGTCTATCTGCTGCTCGACGGCCACATGCGGCTGAAGGCCCTGCACGAGCTGGGCCGCATCGAGGCGTTCTGTCTGGTGGCGAAGGACGACGACGCCTTCACCTACAACGACAAGGTCAATCGGTTGTCGCTGATCCAGGAGCACGCCATGATCGTGCGGGCCATAGACCAAGGGGTCACTGCCGACCAGATTGCGAAGGCACTCAGCGTCGATATCGCCAAGGTCAGGGCCAGCCTCAACCTGCTCGACGGCATCGATGCCGAAGCGGTCGAGCTATTGAAGGACAAGCCCGTCACGGCCACGGCGTTGAAGCTCTTCCGCAAAGCGAAGCCCATTCGTCAGGTCGACATGGCCCACTTGATGGTGAGCGGAAACAACTACACCTGGGCGTATGCCGAAGCGCTCCTCGTTGGGACACCAGCCGATCAACTGGTGGGCGGCAGCAAGCGGAAAAACACGCACGGCATCTCCGAAGAGGAAATCTCCCGGATGGAAAAGGAAATGGAAGCGCTGGAACGGGACTACCGGCTCTATCAGGACCAATTCGGTGAAAACTCGCTGCATCTGAACGCGGTCCAGCGCTATGTCAAACGGTTGCTCGAAAACGCCAAGATCAAGCGGTTCCTCGGCAACCGCTACCCTGAATTATTGGAGGAACTTCAGGAACTGGTGGCGCTCGAAGCGCTGTGACCCGCTCTATTTCTCGTCCGGAAATCAGCACACAACAGTCCAACGGGTTGGCGCCCATAAGCCGCAACGTCCAAAGCCGATTCAGGCGAATACGGGCACGAGGCCGCAAGGCTTGGTGAGAACAATGTTCTTTGCGGTTCGTCGTTGGCGATGCCGGGTGCGACCCCATCGGCGGGTGGAAACGCTCCACCGGGCGGCGTCCCGATCGGCGCGGAAACTCAAGCCTGCCCCCCATGTCGGCTTCCCGCCCACCCAACCCCTGGCAAGGGGCAAATGTGCGGCATGGACCCCGTTGGGCTGCACCCCGTTTTCGATGGCCCCGTTTTACCGCGGTTTCCAAGCTTAGCCTCTAATCATCACGCCTCTGAGTCTGCCGGCAGATTTGCGCAATCTTGCCGCCCAAGGCACGGGCAACGGGCCGCAATGATGACGCGGTCGGTTCGTAGACGAGATAGAGCTTTCGGCCCAAACGACTGATGCCGTCCAGATCAACGACGGCAAATTGGTCCTTCGGAAATTCCTGGACGGCAGGCGCGGGCACAAACGCGGCGATCTCGGCGGCACGCATTGCCTCAATGATCATACTGAAACTCTGCGTGCGTAGACGCACGAGAGGCATAATTCCGTTGCGTTTGAGCAATTCAATGGAGCTGTGGGCGAACTGGCCCTCACCAGCCAGTGCGGCAATGGGAAGCTTCTTTTGGGGGTCGAGGCCCGCTGCACTTTTCCCGAGCAAAAGGCGGCGTGGAACCACCAATGCATATTCAAGTGCCCCGCAGGCGACTGCTGCGAGTGACTCATCGACGGCGTCCTCGCGGACTACCCCAAGATCGAATCTGCCGGTCCGGACGCCTTCAATCACCTCTGCAGTCCTTGCCGACAGAAAATCTGGCAGATGCTGGCCGGCGGCAGCCAGGATCTCTTGGAGATGCGGCATTAAAATCCAACGCAGCGCACTCTCTATCGCTCCGATTCTGAGTCGCGGTTGTTCAGCATCAGCCGTGGCCCCCAAGTCCTCCAACCCATGGAAGTACATGTTGGTCAGTGCCGCCAACCGCTTCCCTTGGTCGTTGGGCCGAAGATACTTGCCCTCCTTTATGAATAACTTGAAACCCAATACCTTCTCTAAGTCTTTGATCTGACGACTATAATGACTCTGTTTCGCCGGATCCCCGGTAGCGGCCGCAACCATGGATCCAGCCGCAACGATCTCACAAAACGACTTGAGGCGTTCGACTGTAAGCCCGGATTTTGATAGGACGCTGTCCATAACACTTACCATTAGAAACAAGTGAATCACTCATCAATTGAATACATCATTTAGTATGGCCTGATATAGTCCACAGAAAATTCAACCAATCATGCCCCGCCTCGAAGACATTACCGTTAACAGCATCGTCAAGGGACTCGCCCCGAACTCGGCCGTCACCATCAAGCACACCGAGATGTTCGGCTCCCAAGCCATGCAGGTGACCTTCGTCGATGCGGAAGGCCGACCCGGCACGCAACTTATCTACCGCGATCAGGAGTCCGCGCTCGAAATTGTCCGGCAGACACGGCCGCTCAGTTTCTCGGCCGACCCCAAACTGTTTCGCCTGGCTTCCGAGGCGCAACGGCTGCGGTGGGGCTTCTTGTTCGATCCCATGATTGCGGTCACGACCTCGTCGATTGAGCCGCTGCCCCACCAGATTACCGCGGTGTACGAGACCATGCTGAACCGCCAACCGCTTCGCTTTCTCGAGGCGGACGATCCCGGTGCGGGCAAGACGATCATGGCCGGTCTCTTGATCAAAGAGCTGATCATCCGCGGCGACGTGGCCAAGTGCCTCATCGTTGCCCCGGGCAGTCTCGTCGAGCAATGGCAGGACGAACTAGACCAGAAGTTCGACCTCGCGTTCGACATCATGACCAACGACGCCATCCAGGCATCCCGTACGGGCAATTGGTTCCTCGAGCACAACCTCTGCATCTGCCGCCTCGACAAGCTGAGTCGCAACGAGGACGTCCAAGAGCGTCTCAAGCAGGTTGATTGGGATCTCGTAGTGGTCGATGAGGCGCACAAGATGTCGGCTTCGTTTTTTGCCTCTGAGGTGCGTTACACCAAACGCTTTCGCTTGGGGCAGCTCCTTTCTCAACACACACGCCAGTTCCTCCTTCTCACCGCGACCCCGCACAACGGGAAAGAGGAGGATTTCCAGCTTTTCATGTCGCTCATCGATGGCGACCGTTTTGAGGGCCGCTACCGCGAAGGGGTCCCTAGCCCCGATTGCTCGGATATCATGCGCCGTATGGTGAAGGAGAATCTTGTCACCATGGAGGGGAAGCCGCTTTTCCCAGAACGATTCGCCTACACGGTTCCTTTTCCATTGTCCCCCGAAGAGGCGGCGCTCTACGCCAAAGTGACCAACTACGTCCGCGAAGAATTCAATCGAGCGGATCGCTTGGATAGTGATCGCCGTCGCGGAATGGTCGGGTTCGCGCTCACGATTTTGCAGCGGCGGTTAGCCTCGTCGCCTGAAGCCATCTACCAATCGCTGCGTCGGCGGCGCGAAAGACTGGAAGAGCGCCTCCGCGAGGAGAAAATCCTGCGGCGTGGCCGGGCCGCTGACGAGGAGATCGACATCCAGACCAACATCGAGGTCGAGGACATGGAGGACTTGGAGGATGCTCCAGAGCAAGAGGTCGAGCAAGCAGAGGAGCAGGTCGTCGATCTGGCGACCGCCGCCCGAACGATCGCGGAACTCGAAGCTGAGATTCTGATTCTCAAAGATCTGGAAGCCGAAGCTGGCAGGCTTCGCCGGTCCCGAAAGGACACTAAATGGACCAAGCTCTCTGAGACCCTGCAGAACAACCCGGAGATGTTCGACGCCTCCCGCAACCGCCGGAAGCTCGTCATCTTCTCCGAGCAACGAGACACCCTCAATTACCTGGTCGATCAGTTAAGCAGTCTCCTTGGTTCAAGCACGGCGGTTGTCTCGATCCACGGCCAGACTCCTCGCGAGCGTCGCCGCCAGATCCAGGAGTCGTTCATGAACGATCCCGAGGTGCTTATCCTAGTCGCCACCGATGCCGCGGGCGAAGGCATCAACCTCCAGCGGGCGCACCTCATGGTGAACTACGACTTGCCGTGGAACCCCAACCGCATCGAGCAGCGTTTCGGCCGCATCCACCGCATCGGTCAGCTGGATGTCTGCCACCTTTGGAATCTCGTCGCCGAGGAAACTCGGGAGGGCGATGTTTTCCTGCGGCTCCTGAAGAAACTGGAGCAACAGCGCGAATCGCTGGGCGGCGCAGTCTTCGACGTTCTCGGTAAGGTGTTTCAGGGCCAGTCGCTGCGCGACCTGCTCATCGAAGCCATCCGCAAAGGTGACCGCCCCGAGGTCAAAGCCCGCCTGAATCAGGTCATCGACCAAAACATGGATCGGGAGCACCTGCGCCAATTGATCGAAGAACGTCAGCTCGTCCAGGAGACGCTCCCAACCACGAAGGTGCAGGAGATTCGGGAGGCGATGGAGCGAGCGCAGGCGCGCAAGCTTCAGCCGCACTACATTGGCTCATTCTTTGCCACGGCATTCGAGGGTTTCGGCGGCACGCTTCTTAAGCGCGAGCCCAACCGTTTTGAGATTCGCAATGTTCCCGGGGATATCCGGCACCGCGATCGCGTGCTCAGGATGCGCGCCCCGGTGCTTAAGGCCTATGAGCGTATCACGTTTCTGAAAGAAGCCGTTCGCGTCGAAGGAAAACCTCCCGCGGCCCTGGTCGCCCCGGGACACCCGCTCCTCGACGCGACCATCGATCTCACTCTAGAGCGCTACCGCGATCTGCTTCGTCAGGGCGCGATCCTCGTCGATCCGCTCGATCAAGGCGTGGAGCCCCGGGTCTTGCTCTTCTTGGAACATTCGCTGACCGACGCCACCCTCGATCCGAACGGTAACCCGCGTGTGATTTCGCGGCGTATGCTTTTTGTTGAGGTGAAACCCGACGGCCCGCTCGTGACGGCAGGCTATGCTCCCTACCTCGATTACGAGCCGCCAACAGCAGACCAACTATCGCAAGTAAAGGGCCTGTTGGACGAGCCGTGGCTGAGTCAAAACCTCGAGTCCCGCGCCATCGGCTATGCAGTGGAGAAGATCGTGCCTGATCACCTCCGCGAGGTCGCCAGTCGCCGTGAGGCCCATGTCCTCAAGACGATGCAGCAGGTGAAAGAGCGGTTGACCCGGGAGATCGCCTTCTGGGACCACCGCGCTAACGAGCTGCGGGAAAAGGAAGCCGCGGGGAAAAGCCGTTCCACGTTAAATTCGGCCAACGCCCAGCAACGCGCGGACGCTTTGGCCGAGAGGCTCAAGAAACGCATGACCGACCTCGACCTTGAAAAACGCGTGGTTGCCCGGCCACCGACGATTCTCGGCGGTGCGTTGGTGGTGCCGGCAGGGTTTTTCCGTCGCGCCGAGACGGTTCAAGAAACCGGCGCGCCCTATGGGACGGGCGACCGCGAGGTCGAGCGCCTCGCGATGGAGAAAGTCATGGAGACCGAGCGTCGCTTGGGCTGCATTCCGCGTGACGTTTCCAATGAGAACAGGGGCTACGACATCGAGAGCCGCGATCCACAGACGGGGAAGCTCCGCTTCCTTGAGGTCAAGGGCCGGCAAGAAGACGCCACCACCGTGACCATCACCAAAAATGAGATTCTGAACGCCTTGAATCAACCAGAGGCGTATCGCCTCTGCATCGTACTCGTGTCCCGCTCGGGCGAGCGCCAGCTTCACTACATCCCGAAACCGTTCACCCAGGAGCCGGAGTTCGGCACCGCCAGCGTCACGTATAAGCTCAGTGAACTGCTGACGCGGGCCGCAGCAGAACCCATTTAGGGACCACATCTGCCCTACGTGTCCAATCAACAACACCCGGAGTTCGGCGTTGCCGCCGTCACGATCAATATTCATGAATTAATAAATCGCGCAGATGCCCTGCCCTAGAAGACCGTGAACAAGACCTACGATCCCAAAACTCTTCGCCACGAAGAAGCTCGACATGCATTGGCTCGCCTCGTGCATCAGATGGGTTTCGTTTGGAACGACCATCACATCGAGATGGGGATCGACGCCCTGATAGAAATAACCGATCCGAGTACCGGTAGAGGGCTCGGTGCGTACGTGGGCGTTCAGGTCAAAACCGTGCTGCGATACCAGGCCGAAAGCGACACAGAGTTCTCTTTTTCAGTTGATCCGAACGATCTGACGTACTGGTTGGGGGCGAAGTTACCGGTCTTGCTCATTGTCGGTCGTCCAGCAGAGGACGAGTATTTCGCCGTCCATGTGCAGGCCTACTTCAAAGGGCCAGAAGCGGCTGGATCGAAAACAGTGCGTTTCCACAAGCAAAGAGATCGATTCAGTGTAAATCAGGACTGGCAGCGGCGCCTCCACGGGGTGGGGCAGACATTTACTCGCGGTCTCTCGTGGCCACCGGTCCAGCGACCAGAGATATTGAAAACGAATCTGTTGGAAGCGCAGTGCCCAGAATCCGTCTATTCTGGACCAACAGGTTTTACGGACCGAAGGGATCTCATTGCGAAACTGAAAACGACTCCGGCGGCGGAGGTTCATGAGGTAATCATCAAAGAGGGCAAAGTTTGGTCGCCGATGAACCTAGCTGACCCTTTGCTGGGCGAGGGCATAGTAGACCGCGACAAAGTGGAGGTGGCGCCATTTCGTGATCTCGCATTTCATGCGGATCCGGCCAAACGACGATATGCCGTAGAGTTGCTTCAACTGTGCCTAAACACGCGTCTGAGGCGCGAAGGGGTACATTGGATCAAGGATGCCGAGATGTACTGTTTTGTACCGAACAGGGTGCCGACGAGCAGAATCTCCCGTTCGGTCGTTTCCGATTCCGGCACGAGCAAGCAAGGCGTTTTATTCCCGACGTTCCGCGATTCGAAACTTATTCGGTGTCGGCACGCTGCCATGACGGCTGAGTTCTTCGTCCTCGGAAAATCGTACTACCTCGAGATTAATCCGACCTGTTTCTTTAGCTCCGATGGCCGGCAGAAGCATCGTAGACATGAGGAGTTGCTCCAGCGGCTGAAGATCCTCCAGAAGCAGCGGGATTACTACCGGGGATTGTTTTGTGGCGGACGATCCTCACCAGAACCGAGGACTTTTTTTCGCAGGAATATCGACACCTAAAGTTCCACGATTTTCTCCAGTTGCAGGCGAACGTTACGATTCCGGATGAAATCTGGTTTCGAAGCGACGAGCAGCCCGAGGACGTGGATGAAGATGAGATAGATGTTCTTCTCTGATGGACACCTCACTGCAGTACCTCGCGGAACCTGAACTGGAATTCGGTCGTGATCGACATCCAGACATTCGCTACGGGATCTTAAATTTCGGTCCCTATGACCTGCAGTCCTCACTTCGCCCGTCGAAAATTACGATTGGTTTCGTTGGCACACCTCAATCCGTAGCAGTCGCAGAACGGTGGATTGAATCCTGCCGGGAGGAGATCCCGGCCAAGATATCACCCAAAATCAACCTCTTCGCTCCTTTTCCCGGCTTTTCGCATGAGACTCCGTGGCTCTGCGATGTCGTTTTGGACAGCAGCTTCAATACGCTGGTTGGATCAAAGGATATTGAGCTGCTGGCAAGGCCGGGCACGGGGCACAACGACCGCGTCCGCGCAGCGGTTGATTTGTTTCTTGGTGCACTTACCAATTCGGCGCAAAAGCGGCCGGATGTGCTCGTTCTCGCGCTTCCGATCGAATTGTTGGAGCTGACAGGCGATAATGACGGAGAAGAGCTTGAAGAAGATAGGGTTCAATTGGCGCCGGTGTTAAGCCCGAAGGCCCGTCGGAAGGCGTCCCGTGGGCTTTTCAACTTCCATGATATGCTGAAGGCAAAGGCCATTCCGTTGGGCATACCGCTGCAACTGCTCCGGCCATCCACCTGCGACCCCAAACTGAGACGGAGTGAGAAGGACACACATGCAAAGGGCAGGCGCCGGCAGGACGATGCCACCTGCGCCTGGAATTTTTTTGTCGCGCTCTACTACAAGGGCCGCGGTTATCCGTGGCGACTACCTCGGCGCCAGAGTGACTTAACGACGTGTTTCATCGGAATCAGTTTCTACGAGACGCTGGATCAAAGCCGGCTGGAGAGTTCGCTCGCGCAGGTATTCGATGAACGCGGTCATGGGATGATCGTGCGTGGCGGGCGCGTGACACGTAGCGAAGACGACCGGGCGCCTCATCTCGACAAAGATGGCGCGTACAACCTGCTCAAACTGGCGATGAATCGCTATCGGACAGAACATCGCACCAATCCGGCGCGCGTCGTTGTTCACAAGAGCTCTTCATTCAGCGCGGCGGAGATTGATGGAGCGAAGCAGGCGTTTGCGGAATATCAAATCTCGGAAGTGGACCTGATGAGCCTCGATCGCTCGCGTCTTCGCTTATCGCGGTCTGGCTACTATCCGGCATTGCGAGGCACTGCTTGGTCAATGGATGAGCGACGTACGCTGCTCTACACGAACGGATCCGTCCAGATGTACGAAGAATATCCCGGATTGTTCGTACCGCGGTCACTCCTAATTCGGCATGACGACTGCGCCGGTGACCGGCTCCAGCTCGCCGCCGAAATATTGGCGCTTACCAAGATGAACTGGAATAACTCACAGATAACCGCGCTCGAGCCAATCACCCTGCGGGCCGCGCGCCAAGTCGCACGGATTCTGAAATACGTGGACGACCCGAAGCAGGAGGCAATCTACAGCTTCTTTATGTGACCGAAACCATTCGTTACCCAAAATGGCGAAGACTATTCAGCAGATGATTCGAGAGGCTGACCAACACGGGTTCTCGATTGGCGATCCGATTCGTCTCGACCCGTTCGAGCAGGAGTTGCTCGGCAACGCGCTCTTCGTCGATTCTGCGCAACCGCTGCTGCATTTCGTCAATGCGGACAATTTCCTAAAGCTGCTCGCAAATCGCGCCCTGTGGTTTCGGCGGATCGATGACTTTCAGGACAAGTACGAGGGCAAGCTCCCTGCGGCTAACAGGACAACCTTCTCCAACTTTACCACAAAGGTGATGCGGCAGCTTGGGATGAAAGCGACTGATGTGGCTTTGCGACAGAGGCTCATCGATGATCCGGTGCGCATGATGACCTACGTCCATTGTTGGTATGGCTCGCCGGCAGAGAGCGAAGAGATGTGGAACCGATTCGGAGGCGGTGGGAAAGGAGTATGCATCGAAACGAGCGCGGGACGGCTGCAAGCCGCCATTCAGCCATCGCCCGATCTCGCCATTCAATTGCATAAGGTGACCTACTCAGGAGAGAGAACGCCAGTACCGGCAGAAATCAGCTTCCTCGCGGCATGCAGAAAGGCAGATCGGCCGGAGTTCGTTTCGGAGAAGGAACTCCGCCTAGTCGCCCAAATGTCGCTCGCCCAATGGCCCCAAGGGAAGCCGATCAACGAATCTCCTGATTCGCGGCTGGTCCCGGTGGATTTCGGCCGACTTTTCAAGGCCGTCTTCCTAGGCAGCAGGATGGATGCGATGACTGCAGATAAGATTGAGTGTAGCGCCAATATGGCTGCCGGGAGCCGTGTAGTGCGAAAATCGGCCGTGGCGTGTCGCGCAACCGCCCCGAATTCGTCCCAGCCATGACAACATCCTATCGCAAGAAACTCATCGAAGTCGCTTTGCCGCTGGAGGACATCAACCGGGAGGCGGCGCGGGAGAAGTCCATCCGGCATGGGCACCCGTCTACGCTGCATCTGTGGTGGGCGCGGCGGCCTTTGGCGGCGTGTCGGGCGGTATTGTTCGCGTCGCTGGTAGACGACCCGTCGGAGTGCGTCGCGGAGTTGCTGGCAAACACGGCCAAACGCAAAGCGGCGGAGAACGAGTTACGAAAACGACAGAACGCATGGAATGACGCTTGCGCGCTCCTGGACAAGGCGCGGGCCGCCAGCATTTCCGCGCCTGAGTCCGGTCCGGAGCCTAAGTTGGAAGCGATCATCGTCGAGACGGAGCGCGAGCGGTTGTTCGATATCATCCGGGAACTCGTGAAGTGGGAGAACTCGAACAATGAGCGCGTGCTCAAGCCTGCGCGGGCCGAGATCGTGAGGTCGTGTAACGGCAAACCGCCACCGGTGTATGACCCGTTTTGCGGCGGCGGATCAATCCCTTTGGAGGCGCAACGGCTCGGACTGGAGGCGCATGCCAGCGACCTGAATCCGGTGCCGGTGCTCATCACGAAGGCGCTCATCGAGATTCCGCCGAAGTTTGCCGGCAAGGTCCCAGTGCATCCTGGGGCCAAGGGACGGACCCGCTACGAAGGAGCCGAAGGATTGGCCGAAGACATTCGATACTACGGCCAATGGATGCGCGATGAAGCGGAGAAGCGCATCGGCCATCTCTATCCCAAGGTCAAGCTGCCCAAGGAACACGGCGGCGGCGAAGCGACTGTGATTGCTTGGCTGTGGGCGCGGACGGTTGCCAGTCCCAATCCGGCGGCCAAAGGCGCTCATGTACCGTTGGTGCGGTCGTTTTGGCTCTCCACGAAAGCGGACAAAAAAGCGTGGGTGGAGCCCGTGGTTGACCAGAGCACGATGACCTACAGGTTTGAAGTCCGTACTGGCGATGGCGAGCCCGGCCCTGGAACGATGGGTAAGGCCGGCGATTTCTGCGTGCTAACCGCAAGTCCAATAACGAGGGAGCATATACGGACCGAGGGCAAAGCAAGTCGCTTGGGCTTTCGCTTAATGGCAATCGTGGCGCAAGGAATCCGCGGACGGGTTTATCTCTCTCCAACAGAAGAACACCAACGCGTCGCTCTTGCTGTTGACGCGCCAGAGAATGTTCCTGAGGCAGACATTATTGGCGACATGCGCTATCTCACGCCAGTCACTTACGGCATGACTAGATACCGGCATTTGTTTTCGAACAGGCAGCTTGTGGCTCTGATGGCGTTTAGTGACTCGGCCCGTGACGTGCGCAATAGAGTGCTCGCAGATTCCGGTGGTGATCAACCTTACGCGGACGCGATTGCAACGTATCTGGCATTCGCGTGCGACCGTGCTGCGGATGCTTGGTCGAGTTTGGCATCATGGCGTCCAACTGTTGGTGCGACTCGTAGCACATTTGCACGTCAGGCCTTGTCGATGGTTTGGGATTTTGCGGAGGCCAATCCATTTAGCAGCTCATGTGGCAATTGGAATGATGCTTGCCTGGCGTGGATTGAAAAAGCAGTGACTGGCGTGCCAGCGAAAGGGCGTTCGTTCGTCACTCAATTGAATGCTGCCGACCTCGCTCCTGCGGTGAACTGTGTGTTCTCAACAGATCCTCCGTATTACGACAACGTCCCATACGCCGACCTTTCCGACTTCTTTTACGTGTGGCTTCGCAAAAACCTACAGTATGCGTATCCGCAATTGCTCGGAACTCTACTTGTGCCGAAAGCAGAGGAATTGGTTGCAGATCCGTTCCGGCAAGGCGGGAAGGAGGCCGCACGAAAATTTTTTGAACGAGGCATGAGTCGAGTCTTCGCACGAATGCGGGAGAACACGGACCCGCGGTTTCCTACGACGATTTACTACGCCTTCAAACAATCCGAAGGCGAAGAGGATGCAGGCGACGAAGACGAGCAATCGACCACCTCGCGGGCGTCAACAGGTTGGCAGACGTTCTTGCAGGGTCTCATTGAGACGGGATGGCAGGTTGATGGCACTTGGCCTCTGCGAACCGAAAAAGCAGGTCGGACGCGTGAGCTTGGTAGTAACGCCCTCGCTTCATCTATTGTTTTGGTTTGTCGGCCACGACCGAAAGAGGCAGGCGTGGCGTCGCGCCGCGATTTCCTGGCTGTGTTGAAAAGGGAGTTGCCCGAGGCGTTGCGGAATTTACAGAAGGGCAACATCGCGCCAGTGGACCTGGCCCAGGCCGCCATCGGGCCGGGTATGGCCGTGTTCTCGCGTTATGCGAAGGTGCTAGAGACGGATGGCTCGCCTATGGGCATCCGAACCGCGCTTGCGCTCATCAACCAAACGCTCGACGAGGTGCTGGCCGAACAGGAGGGTGAATTCGACTCCGACACGCGTTGGGCACTGGCATGGTTCGATCAGAATGGATTCAACGAAGGCCCGTATGGTATGGCGGAAACGCTCTGCACGGCGAAAAACACCAGCGTAGCAGGCATGGCCGAGGCCGGCATCCTCTCAGCCAAGAGCGGCAAGGTGTGGCTGTTTCGGCGCGACGAACTGCCTGCGGACTGGAATCCTTCGACAGACAAGCGCCTGACCATCTGGGAATGCACCCACCAATTGATCCGCGCGCTAGATGCCGGGGAAGAAAAGGCTGCCGATTTGTTGAGAAGGCTGGGTAGCCACGCCGAAGCTGCCCGCGATCTCAGCTATCGCCTCTACAGCATTTGTGAGCGGCGCAAGTGGTCGCAAGACGCCATCGGCTACAACGCCCTCGTCCAAAGTTGGTCAGACGTGAAGCGCGTGTCGGAGGAGAAGAAACCTGCGCAACCCGTCCAGCAAGAACTCCTTTGAGATGACGCCGTCTGCACTACTCACACTCTCAACAACTAACCATTAACCACCATGGCCGTCACCAATCACGAACGCATCGGCAAAGCATTGGATGTCCTCAAAGCCGGGTTGCCCGGATTTGTTGAGCGCGAACTCAAGGCCGCACACGGCACGAAGTGGTGGGCGACCGTCAATCAGGTTGCTGGTCCAAGCACACAGATCAGGGGCACGGAAAACGCCCCGGAATGGGACGCCGCTGCTCTGCTCAAAGTGCTCTGGGATTGCTGGAACGAAGTGTTCTCGAAGACGCTCGGCCGGGCGGAGCGGAGCATCGTCAGCGAGTTGATCGAGGTGCGAAACAAGTGGGCACATCAGAAGACGTTCACCACCGATGACGCCTATCGGGCCATCGATTCAATGCAGCGTTTGGTGAACGCTGTAGGCGCCAGAGAGCAGGCGGACGAACTGACCAAGCAGGCCACGGAGCTTCTACGTATCAAGTTCGACGAGCAGGCACGGTGGGAGAAACGCAAGACGCAGGCCACACTCGGCTTCGAAGTATCGGTCGCAGGGGTGAAACCGTGGCGTGAAGTCGTGACGCCGCATCCCGATGTTGCCTCGGGCAAATACCAGCTCGCGGAGTTTGCAGCCGACCTTTGGGAAGTTTATCAAGGGCGTGGCTCAGCCGAGTATCGCGATTCGCAGGAGTTCTTCCGCCGCACATTTCTAACCCTCGGACTCAAGGATCTGCTGGTTTGTGCTGTGCGGAGGCTGGCGGGTGAAGGCAGCGAGCCCGTGGTGGAGCTGCAAACCAACTTCGGTGGGGGCAAGACGCATTCGATGCTGGCGCTCTACCACCTATTCTCCGACCGTCCGGTAGCCGACATGCCCGGTCTTGAGCCCGTGATGCAGGAGTCGGGGGCGGCCCTGCCCAAGAACGTCAAACGGGTCGTCGTGGTAGGCAACAGGCTCAAGCCCGGCCAGCCCGACAAAAAGGACGATGGCACAGTGGTACGGACGGTCTGGGGCGAAATGGCGTGGCAACTCGGTGGCAAGGCAGGCTATGCGATGGTAAAGGAAGCCGATGAAACCGCGACCAATCCCGGTGATGCGCTGGGCAAGCTGCTGAGGAAATACTCGCCCTGTCTCATCCTCATCGATGAGTGGGTCGCCTACGCCCGGCAGCTCCACGAACAGAGCGATTTGCCCGGCGGTTCGTTCGAGACCCAATTCACCTTCGCCCAAACGCTGACGGAGGTAGTAAAAGCGACCAGGGGCGCGATGCTAGTCGTGAGTTTGCCCGCCTCCAGCGATGGCGTTGCAGGGGTGTCACCAACAAGCGACGCCAACGACGAAGAAGTTGGTGGCCTGCGTGGGCGCGAGGCTCTGGCCAGTTTACGCAATGTCGTCAGCCGCGTGGCAACGGCCTGGCGGCCTGCCAATGCCGATGAGAGCTTCGAAATCGTGAGGCGACGTCTTTTCCAGCCGATGGACAACGCCCAATCCAAGGCACGCGATGCTGTCGCCAGGGCGTTTTGCGATCTCTATCGTGACAAACATCAGGAATTCCCTCCTGGGTGTGGCGACCCTGATTACGAGCGGAAACTTAAATCGGCCTATCCCATCCATCCTGAGGTGTTTGAGCGCCTCTATCAGGACTGGTCAGCCTTGGTGAAATTCCAGCGCACGCGAGGCGTATTGCGCCTGATGGCGGGGGTGATTCACCGGCTGTGGGTTGGCAATGACCGCAGTCCACTAATTCTGCCTGCCAGCATTCCTCTCGATGATCCCGCGATCACGGCCCAGATGACGAGTTACCTGCCCGGCGGCTGGGACACGGTGATCGAGCATGACGTAGATGGGCCGGAATCGACCCCACACAAAATTGAACAAGAAAAGCCTAATCTCGCGCGCTTCTCCGCATGCCGTCGGGTGGCGAGAACGCTTTTCCTGGGGTCGGCGCCGACCCCAGGTGCCGCTAATCGCGGCGAGGAGGATCGCCGTATCATGCTCGGCTGCGTCCAACCCGGCGAGGAGCCCGCCATTTTCCGCGACGCTCTGCACTATTTAGCGCAATCAGCGACCTACCTATATCAGGACAGTGGCCGCTACTGGTATGCGACCCAGCCGACGGTCACCAAAACCGCGGAGGATCGGGCTGAGCGCCTCAAGCGTGAGGCCGACAAGGTAGCCGAGGAGATCCGTAGGCGCGTGCGCGACGAACTCTCCGACCGGGGCGATTTCGCCAAGGTTCATCCGTTTCCCGCTTCGTCGGGTGATGTGCCCGACGAACTGGAAACACGGCTCGTGGTCTTGGATGTCGACGTTCCGTACTCGAAGCAGGGAACCAATCTTGCCCTGCAAGCAGCCAAGGGCTTGCTGGAAATGCGCGGGAACAGCCCGCGCATTTACCGCAACACGCTCGTGTTTCTGGCCGCCGACCGGACCCGTCTAGATGAATTGGAAGCGGCAACCCGTTACTACCTCGCGTGGAATTCGATCTACAGGGACAGCGAGGGCGACAAGCCGCGACTCAATTTGGACAATTTCCAGAAGGCGCAGGCGACAGCCCAGCGCGACAATTGGGACAAGACGACGAACGGTCGTCTCGCGGAGACTTATCAGTGGCTGTTGTACCCCTTGCAGCCCAACGCCCAGGCTCCTATCGAGTGGCAATCCTCACGAGTGAACGGAGCCGATTCACTCGCCGTGCGAGCGGCGAAGAGGCTCAAGAACGATGCCCAGTTGGTCACGTTGCTGCATCCAACGGCACTCAGGCAGGAACTCGACAAGGTACCTCTATGGCGAGGCGACCATGTCGCCGTGAAACAGCTGGTGGAGGATTTCGCTCGATATCCGTACCTACTACGCCTCAAGGATTCGGATGTATTGATTGGCTCCATCCGTGAAGGAGTGGCGTCCGTAACATGGCAGGCTGAGACCTTCGCATTCGCGGAGAGCTTCGACGAGGAGAAGAGTCGTTATATGGGGCTCCGAGCGGGAGTCGTCGTAAACGTATCCGCCGATGGCTTCTTCGGGCTCGTGGTGAAACCCGAAGTGGCGGCACAACAGTTTACCCGAGAGCAACCGGCGCCAGGAGGCGGAAAGGAACCGGCCAAGCCGGGTACCAAAGGAGGAGAGCCGGTGCCAGGTGAGCCTCCGACGAAACCTACGCCACCAGCGCCACCTAAGCGTTTTTATGGCACGGTGAAGATCGACGCGGCCCGAATGAATCGCGACGCATCGACGATCTCACAGGAAGTCGTCCAACATCTGGTGGGCCTCCTGACAGCGAACGTCGACGTCACGCTGGAAATCCAAGCCTCAATTCCCGAAGGCGTACCCGAGAACGTGGTGCGAATTGTCAGCGAAAACTGCCGCACGCTCAAATTCACCACCCACGGATTTGAGAAAGAGTAGACGAAGAAGCAGGACATAGCCTTTGCGTGCAGCGTGACGAATCCCCGTCTAACCCACGAGCTTCCTCATGAGACTCATCCTATCTTCAGGGCCGCCTGCTAGATCAGACCTGCATCGCGGAAGCTGTAGTAGCCCCGGCCCGCCGGATCGTCTTCCTTCGTGCCGACGATCACGTGGTCGAGAAGCGCGATGTCCATGATGTTCGCGGCCTCCCGCAGCTTCCGCGAGACTTGGATATCCGCAGCCGACGGAGCCGGGTCGCCCGAGGGATGATTGTGTTATGTTGCGTGCCGAGCTATGTGGAGTGATCGGGTGTTTTTGGGGCGCGTTTCGCTCTGCGCAGCAGCGTAATCGCTGCACATAGTTCGGTGCCGTGATCGCCCTTTTTTTTGCT